>Ga0065720_1001204_pt1 | contig 39415 bp, 47 predicted proteins | sample Thericmetagenome_FD_59107 | JGI IMG/M metagenome (GOLD analysis project Ga0065720, IMG submission 59107) | Thermophilic microbial communities from the Joint Bioenergy Institute, California, USA of rice/straw/compost enrichment - eDNA_2 v2... | ecosystem: Engineered > Solid waste > Grass >... | reverse complement strand
AGAACCAAGGGAGGGTCTTGGCAATCATGCAATAACTGTCACCATGCGGCATCCAGTGCGTAGAGCATTTGACTTTGCGTAAAGCACGATTGCGATGCTCAGGCCGATTGAGACGCCTCATGAGTTCTGACGTACAATAAAACATATATTGACTCCTGTAATAAATGAGCCAATCCGTTCGGTGGCCGAGCGACAACGCTGGCCAACAATCCTCACGGATGGCCTAAGGTTAATCTGATTTCATGATGAAAATGCGCGCTGTATTGACAGCGAGCTCACACATGCCCGAAGCAAAATCGTCCCGCTATGGCATGAAGCCATGGCGGGCAATGCGCGCTCGACAGTGGCAAATAATATGCCTCGGAATTCACGTTCTGTCAACTCCAGAACGGAGAAAAATTTCAGCCTCACAGAAGGGCGAACTATATATATACGCGAGCCCTCCCGATACCTTGTAACGCGGCGTTCTGGCCGCCGTGCAAACGCAAATAGGTTCGANCGTTCAACACAATCGGCGTTGGCGGATCGTTGGGCATACTAGCCGGGAACGCGGACCCTCCCCACTCCGCCTTGTGTTATGCTCGACACAAACGCTTGGCTCGCTGCTCCCTCGACATTGCCTGACGCACAACCGGCACTTGCGTTTAAAGAAGTAGACAACTGCGGTTCGGTAATCCGTGCGCTGATACTCGTATTCCGGGAACTCCTTCGCGAGGACAACACTCAAGCGGTCGTATGGCGCAGGATGAAATCACGAATAATGGCGAGGATTGTCGAGAAGACGGCAAAGGCAAAACCCGTTCCGGTGATGCCCTGCCCGTCCTCCGAACGGAACTGGATATTGGTAACATGGGAGACGATACCGCAGAAGGATACCTCGTATCGCTTCTTGCCGGTGTGGAAAGTGGCGTATGCATAACTTTCGCCAGTTCCATCCCTCTTCCATTCCCATGGAAGAGGCGACATCAGTAATTCGATTAGCGTCCTGGACATATTTAGTAAAATCGCACATGAAGCGCTGTTTGTCGTTACTGATGTTAGCGTCGTATCGGCGCGAAACACCGTATGATAATCTTGCAGGTTTTTATATGGAGAAAATAAAAAAGGGGAGAGGCGCGCCCTGCCTCTCCCAAGTTGCATAAGAAGTGAACCGTTAGAGGGAAAATCCCTTGAACGTGTTGTCATCGACATCCTGTTTGACGGCGCCGATGGTGTACTCGGATTTCTCGACTTCCTGAGGCGCGGTTTGCACCTCGGCCCCGGCAATCCACTTTGCCGTCCAGGGAAGGGGATTGGCCCCGGTCTTGTAGATGGTGGGAAGGCCAACGGCGGTCATGCGCTTGTTGGCGATCCACTCCACATAGTCGGAGAGGAGCTGGTAGTTCAGGCCAATCATCGAGCCGTCCTTGAACAGGAACTCGGCCCACTTCTTCTCCTGATCGACCGCATCGCGGAACAGCTTCACGCTGGCGTCCCTCGTCTCCTCAGAGATGCGGGCATAGTCCGGATCGTCCGACGGCAGAAGCTTCAGAAGGGTCTGGGTCGAGGCGAGATGAAGGTTCTCGTCGCGGCAGATCAGCTTGATGATCTTGGCGTTACCCTCCATGCGCTTCGTCTCGGCGAACGCCCAGGAGCAAGCGAAAGAAACGTAGAAGCGGACGCCCTCCAGAATGTTCACGCTCATGAGCGCCATCCAGAGTGACTTCTTCAGNTCATAGAGATCGACCTTGACCTCCTCACCATTGACAATGTGGGTGCCCGGACCGAGCAGCTGATACCACATCGACAGGTTGATGAGACGGTCGTAGTGCTCGGAAATGTCCTTCGCGCAGTCCACGATCTCCTGGATGTCCATCATCTCGTCGAAGATCACCGACGGGTCCGGATAGACGTTGCGAATGATGTGGGTGTACGAGCGCGAATGGATCGACTCCGAGAAGGCCCACGTCAGAATCCAGCCTTCCAGCTCGGGCAGGGAGACGATGGGGCTGAAAGCGGTTGTCGGTGCCCTGCCCTGCACAGAGTCCAGCAGAATCTGGCGCTTGAGATTGGACGTGAAAATGTGCCGCTCGTGATCGGTCAGGTCCTTGAAATCCTTGGCATCGCGAAGGATATCGACCTCCTCCGGTCGCCAGAAGAAACCAAGCTGCTTGTCGGTAAGCTTGTCAAACTGGCGATACTTCATCGTCTCGAAACGCTGAATGGTCACGCCGCCATTCGGATCGAGAAACGCCAAAGACTTCGTGTGATCCGACCTGTTTGCAGAATCGAAAACAGAGTAAGACATTATCAACAACCCTTAGATCAATGGCCTGATATTACGAAAGAAGGAACCCGAAGTCAAAATTCGGGTTCTCACTTTGCCTGAACTCGGGAAGAAACTCAGAGCTTGCAGCTCTCACAATCTTCCTCGTCCTTGGGCTCGGCCTCGGCGGACGAAACGAATTTCTCCACGTCGATCTCACCGGCCTGATCCTGGATGTTCGCGTAGTAGAGCTGCTTGCCACCCATCCGGTAGAAGTTCAGGATGTCCTTGAGCATCACACTCATGGGCACCTTGTCATCCTCGAAGTATTTCGGATTATAGGACGTGTTCACCGAAATACCCTGGTCCATATATTTCTGAAGGATGGCGCACAGGTTAAGGTAGCCCTCGGGCGACTTCTGATCCCAGAGAAGCTCGTATTTGTTCTTTAGCCTCCGGATTTCAGGGACAACCTGCTTCAGAACGCCGTCCTTGGACTGCTTGACCGACACGAGATCGCGCGGCGGCTCGATGCCGTTCGTGGCATTGGCGACCTGAGCCGATGTTTCGGCGGGCATGCAGGCAAGGAGCGTCGCGTTGCGGATACCATACTTCCGGAGATCGGCTCGCAGGCTTTCCCAATCCAGGCGTTCAACGTGCGGGACCAGCTCATCCACCTCACGCTTGCGAGTATCGATGGGAACGATGCCCTTGGCGTACTTCGTGTTCTGGACGAGCTTGCAGGGGCCTTTCTCCTTCGCCAGCTCCACCGACGCCTTGATCATGTAGTAAGACCAGGCCTCTGCATACTCATCGACCAGCGCAAGCGCAGAACCGTCGCTGTAGCGAACGCCGTGCTTGGCGAGGAAGTAGGCGAAGTTGATGATGCCGATCCCAAGCGGCCGGTACTCTTCGGTGTGCTTGCGGGCGGCAAGGACCGGGTATTCCTGGTAGTCGAGCAGGGCGTCGAGACCGCGAACGGCCAGACGGCAGACGCGCTCGAAGTCGGACGGGCTCTTGATGAGCCCCCAGTTGATGGCACTCAGGGTGCAAAGGGCGATGCGGCTCATGTCTTCGGTCACTTCGACCGCAACACGCCCACCCTCACGTTCCTCAAGGACCCGAACGACCTTGTCCTCACTGTTTGCCTTCATCATGAAGGCAGCAAGCTCCTCGGCCGGAACCTCGACCGTCTCGGTGCGGTACGTTCCCATCGGTGTGGTCGGCAAGTCGATCTCCGCGCACAGGTTGGACATCCGGATGGGAGCCACCGTCTCATCGAAAGACGAGTGCGTGTTCGCGTTATCGACGTTCATGATGTAGATGCGACCGGTGTCCTTGCGCTCGCTGGCGATGAGGCTGAACAGTTCGGTGGCGCGGAGGGTCTTCTTCCGGATGGCCGGATTGGCCTCGGCAGCCTCGTACAGTTCCTTGAAACGGGCATAGTCCGAGAAGAAAGCATCATAGAGGCCAGGCACATCACTCGGCGAAAACAGGGTGATGTTGCCGCCGGTAATGAGGCGCTCGTAGAACAGCTTGTTGATCTGGACGCCGTAGTCCATGTGGCGGGCTCGGTTGAATTCCGTTCCCTTGTTGTTCTTGAGGACGATCATGTCCTCGATCTCAAGGTGCCAGATCGGGTAGTAGAGCGTGGCCGACCCCTTGCGCACGCCGCCCTGATTGCACGAGCCCACAGCTGCCTGGAACAGCTTGAAGAACGGCGTCACGCCTGTGTGAGTGGTGTCACCATTACGGATTGGCGATCCAATGGCCCGGATGCGACCGGCTCCGATGCCGATACCGGCCCGCTGCGAGACATAGTTCACGATGGCCGAGGTGGTGGCGTTGATGCTAGCGATCGAGTCATCCGTCTCGATGAGGGTGCAGGACGAGAACTGCTTCACCGGCGTGCGCACACCGGCCATGATTGGCGTCGGCAGGCTGATCTCGTGCTTCGAGATGGCCTCGTAATAGTCCTTCACCCACTGGAGCCGGGTTTCCTTGGGATAGGAGGAAAAGAGCGTCGCGGCCACGAGGATGTATAGGACCTGCGGCGTCTCCATGATCGTCTTGGTAGCGCGGTTCTGAACGAGGTATTTGCCGCGCATTTGCTCCATGGCGACGTAGGACAGGTTCATGTCCCGCTCGTGGTCCACGAACGATTCGATCACGTCCCACTCTTCCTCGGTGTAGGCTTCAAGGAGGTTCCGGTCGTAGAAGCCGAGTTCGGTGTTCCTCTTCACCAGGTCATAGAGCCTCGTCGGCTTGAACTGACCATAGACCTGCTTGCGCAGGTGGTAGTTCACGAGGCGGCCAGCCACGTACTGGTAGTTCGGGGCCTCTTCTGAAATGAGATCGGCCGCCGCCTTGATCAGCGTCTCCTGGATATCCGAGGTCTTGATGCCATCATAGAACTGAATCTGGCTTCGCAGCTCGACCTCGGAAGCGGAGACGCCGGTAAGGCCCTCAGTTGCCCAGAAGACAACCTTGTGAAGCTTCTCAAGATTGATAGGCTCGCGTGACCCGTCACGCTTGATGACGTTATAGTTCATGATTGATGGTTATTCGCTCTTAATGAATTAGTAGCCCATGAGCGGCTCGGCCTGCTCGTGGGACATCTTGAGTTCGAATGATGGCGGCGAGAGTTTTTCGGTATCGAAGTCGCCGACATCATAGGAAATGGTGATGTGGGGGGTGTACACCGGGAAATCGAAGGTCGCCCCCATGTCCATCGCAAGGTTGAACCGCGATTGGAGGTAGTCGGACTTGAGCAGCATCACGAGACACTGCTCGTCGGCTTTCCTGTGTGATGGAAACAGGTCCCATCCAGCAAATTCCACGCGCGCATCATCACCGGGGATTGCCAGAATCCATGGGATCGGCCGACGGGAATAGACGATGGTGGTGTGATACTTGCCGGGCGGCAGCGCGTTGGGAACCGAGAGTTCATTGGCAAAGTCCGCCAGTCTCTGGTTCGTCTCCGAATCGTAACGAACTGAAACGTATGTGCCGTTGACTACGCCCTCAAAAAGCTCGTAATAGTGCATCAAGTATCTCTTTATCGTGCAACAGGAACAGAGATATACGATTTCCCTTCAAATTGCCAATTACAAATGACATAGTAGTTTGTGTCTGGCTTTTCCACCACGGCTCCGAACTCGTAATTGAGCCATTTGGTGCCATCCACATCGACAACGAAGAAGATGTCGTGGGCATCCCTGTCGTTGATCAGTCGGAGGGTAAGTCGAGAACTATCCCATCCAGCCAAACGAAGTGTCTGCTCCATGCCGATGGCGATGGACAGCCTGCACCACTGGTTCTCACAGATCATTTCCCAGATCGTCGGCCAAGATTCCGCGCATTCTGGGTCATAGGCGAACTTAGACAGAGGTTGCCTGGGACCAGAAGGATGCAACACGGCGGAGCTGCTCATCTTCCATCAACGAGGGAAGCGACGTTCTGAACGCCTTCCACTCCTTCAGTCTCTCCAGTATTGGTAACAGAAACGGGTTCATAAGGAGATTATACCGAACCCGTCACTGCCAACCAAAATTAACCGATACGCTGCGCAAGAACATAAGTCACAGAGGATACGACGTTTGGTTCTGTCATGTCACCACCAATAGTTCTCTCTCCGTTCGTGTCGGTGAACGAGAACTTGCCCAGCGAGCGCCATGTCCCCAGATAGTCGCTCCATCCCGAGATCGTGAACGTGCCGCCGATATTGGTGTTGCCCGTGACGATCTGGAGGTAACTGCCGAGCGGAATGACGGCGATGGTTCCGATCTGATTGAACGGTGGGATTGTTCCAGCCTGTATGTTGACCGTTACTGCTGATCCGGACGCCGACACTGAGATGCCGGTTCCAGAGAAGGTGATGCTCTGAACATCAGTCGCGATGGTCGAGCCATTGAACAGTACGGACAGGTTCGGCGGGAACTGCGGACCGCGCGAAGTGGCGATGGTGACGTTGCCAGAGCCGTCAAAGGTTGCACTACCTTGGACGACACCCGAAAGGCCAATTGTGCGCGGTGTCTTCAGCTTGGTGGCATCATCGGCGAGCGTCGCNNGATCGGCCAGGGCAGCATGGTCTGCCTCGACGGCATGCTGTGCACGAATGGCATCATCGGCGAGCGTCGCATGATCGGCCAAGGCGGCATGGTCTGCTTCGACGGAATGCTGTGCGCGGAGGGCGTCGTCAGCGTTGTCGGCGTGGTCGGAGTCGGTCGCCTTGCCGATGAAGCGGGACGCCCTGACCGAGGCGAGTTCGCTCAGGAAGGGGTGCGACTGGCCGGGGCCGGGATGGCGATCCCCGAGATATGCCGTCCAGGCCAGCTCCATACTGTCGAAGTACCAGTAGGCGGACTTCTCCTGCGAACCGGAAACATAGGGAGCCTCGATCCCGGCATACGGGTCGGACGGGCTTGTGATCGAGAGCTGGCCGCCTTCGACCGTCACGTCCGCCTCAAAGGTCTTGCGACCCTTTGATGGTCTGGTCGGTATCGCGATCCACGAAGTTCATCGAGATCGTGGCCGTGCCGTTCTGAGCTGCAACCCTCACTGCACTCTGAGGGAAGGATAGACTGGTGGCCTCATGGGTGACGCCGAGATGGTCGGTGACACCGATGGAAGACAGCGACCCATCTCCTCCACCGCCGCCATATGCGCCGAAGCGCAGCGTCACACGGCCGTCGTGCGGTTGTGAGACCTCTACCGAACCCTCGATCTCAATCTCGCCGGTCTTGTGATAGGACACCGGTGACGACGGGTTCGTCTTGTCGATGACGGACAGGAAGCCGCCCTCAACACCGAAGTCACCAGCGTGGATGACGATGGCGCCGTTCTCCTCGACGAGGAGGACGTTGTGGCCAGGCTTGAATGACTTGAACTGGAATTCGTTGTGGTCCCGACCAGCATAGACAGAACGGCCGCCACCAACTGAGGCAATTGAAATTCTGGAGGCCTCGCCACCTTCCTCGACCTTGGTAATGCGGCCAGTTGCATCGACCGTGATGATCGGTGTCGAGTAGGTTCCAGGCTCGACGCCTGTCGGGGAAAGCACAAGCGGAAGTTCCACATCATCGCCGTCGAGGAAGGCGCTGCCGCCGTTGGCATGACCGGTCAGAGTCAGTCGGAACGGCCGGAAGGGAGCTTTCTCCTCAGTCTCAACGACCTCAAAATTCAGTTTTCCACGTTCATCGTCATAGGTCACGACAATATTTTTCTCGAAATTGTTCGTGACCATGGCGCCGACAATGTCTTCTACATCTTCCCGCGTAAGCCCAGTTACGCCAGTGTTATTATACTGATGGGTCGTCGTGAAGCTCTCATAGACGCTGTGTCCATCACCGAGGGGTCGGGAGATGTCAAAATACATCCGCGCGGTTTCATCGAGATCGCTGATGTATTCCAGGACGAAGTACGGATCACCGATCGCGCCCGCCTTCACCATGCGAAAATGAATTCCCGAGTAGGCCTTCTCGGGTTCGACAGCTTCAGGCGTCAAGAGATCGAGGCGACGAATGGAATGATTTTCATCGGAGATGCTCGCCTCATCGGCGGTTGTCTCCGAGAGAACGCGCATGACGCCCTGACGGTACGGCTCACGCTTGATTGAACCGAACTCCTCATGCTCGGTGACAATGTAATATTCGATGCGCGCGATAAGGTCCTCGCCGGGAATGCGGAAGGGGATTGAACCGCCCGAGGAGCGCTCAATGCGAACCGGTTTCCATTCGGAAGTCGGTTCAAGAACAGCCATATAGAAAGCTCCCGATCCGAGGTCGCGCCGGAGGAAATTGAAAATACGGCGCAACGTCTCGGTGCTGGCCTCCGTCAGAATCTCAATATTCTGGTATGGAAGGTCGGTTCGCTTGTAGTTTGGTTGGCCGTAGTTCGGGGCATGACCGATAAAAAGACGACCGGTATCCACCGCGTAACCGATCTCGCCGATGTCCAGTCCCGGTTCGAAAACAAGCGGCGAAACACTGGTTGGAGCGCCGGGCAGTTCAATCTCCGGGCCACGACGCATCTGTATCTTGGAAATCTGCGTGACGGTCATCGAAAAAGGGCTTCCCTACATGCTGTGATCCTATTTATCGATGCTTTAAGATTGCGAGTAGTTGGGAACGGCTGTATATGAAGAAAAATCGTTGACCGAAAATGGAGTTCGGTATGACGCGACACCAAATGGCTTACACCCTCATGAATGAGGCCCAAGCCGTCGCCGACCTGAACGAATATCTCCGAAGCATCGGCGTGGAATGTCCGGAACTGGTGGACCTCTCGATAGAATCCGAGACGAATTTCAAGGAGGTCATGGGCCATCTGATAAAACAGGAAGGAGAACTGAGTGCCCAGATCGACGGCCTGAAGGAATACATCGCAACATTGCAGGCCCGAAAGCAGCGGATGGAAATGACAAGAGAAAGCATCCGCAGCGCGATGGCGAGATCGCTTAAGCTCGCGGAATGCAAAACCCTCTCGACAGCCTACGGAACCATTTCCCTTCGGGCCAAGGGAGCGAAGGTCAACGTCGTGAAGGAATTTGAAATTCCGGAGCGTTTCTTCGAACAGCGGCTCAACACGAGTGCGTTGAACAAAGCCGCGCTCGAATGGTTGACCAAGAAAAGAGAGCTAGAGGCTATCGATGACGAAGATGAGCGGAACTTCCGTCTGAACGAGTTCCTCGAAGAAAACCCGCCCATTCCCGGCATCGAATTCGAGGAAGGCGAGATGACGGTCAGCATCCGGCGCAAACCAGCCAAGGTCAACGGAGAGGCCGAGAATGACGAAAAGTGAACAGGAGGCCGCGAAGATCGATTTCCGAAAGGAAATTACGATCAAGCTATTCAGCGAGGCACACATCGAGAAGTGTCGCCGGAAGTTCGCCGAACTCTCAGACGAGGAGTTCGTCGCTCTGATGCGCAAGGCCTATGAACTCGATGCGGACCCGCTCGTTGGGGACATCTACATCCGTCGCAGGCAGCGTGGCGATACCGGCGGCTTCCACGGTGATGGCGACCATCGCCTGCATGCGCAACTACGCCGACCGGACGGGCGAGTATGCCGGGGATGACCTTCCCCTGCTCGTCCTCGAACGTGGCAAGGACGAGATCGTCACCGACAAGCCGCTGTCGTGCATCGTGGTCGATCCTGCTGTCCGCTCGCCCATCAACCCGAAAGGCATCGTCTACTGCACACTTGGCGTCTACCGCCTTACCGGGGGCGCCTGGCGCAGGCACTCGCACACTGTGCTGTGGGACGACTACGTGCCGCTCAACAACGGGAAGCTTGAACCCACCTCGACGTGGGCGACGATCCCGCATGTCATGATTTCCAAGGTGGCCGAGGTCGGTGCTCTTCGGAAGGCGTTTCCCAAGCTTGGCGCAATCTTCATTGAAGAGGAGATGACCAAGGCCACGCGCGATTCGGACTCGCGGGAGGCTTATCCCGCAAAATACCCCCTCTGTTCCGATCCGCGTGTGGCCGCCCCTTCTGCTCCCTCTGAGCAGAAGCCTCCCCGTCGCGGTAATGTCATCCTGACGAACATGCTGGACGGTGGTCCGCTGCGGGAAATCCCGGCCGAGGAGTACGGCAGGACGATCCTGAAGTTTCTATCGGAAGCGCTGGAGAACGACCCGGCCAAGGTCATTCAGTGGTTCCGGTCCAACACGAGGGCGCGGGAGGAGTTCTGGCATCTCGACCAAGAACTGTCGGGTCGCAAGGATGCGGTGGCTATCAAGGCATTCGAGACCGCCGCGATGGAACGCCTCAAGGCTCGGGAAGCCTATGAGAAGGTCGAGGTCGAAACGATGCCTCCCCGTCGAAGGATGGCAGTTCCGAGGTCCGTTCGACCTATGGCAATCGCCTGACAGAAAAAGAGGCGGACCTTGTGTCCGCCTTTTTCATGCCTCTTCAAGCTGTGCCCGGAAATAGACCTCCGCCCTTTCCAGGAAGCGGTTCGTGTAACGCTCCATCTCCAGTGGCCCGAGGATGAATTCGCTGAACTGGAGCTGCCTATCAACCATGAAAATGACGCCCTTACGAATATTGGTCCCGTAGACCTCGTTGTGCGCCAGGGCGTAAGCAGCCATTTGACAGAAATAGTCCTCGATCATGTCTCGCGAGCGCATCTTCTTNGCGGTCTTATGGTCCATGATGGCCTCCTCGCCCTGATGGACCCCGACGAGGTCAGTCGTACCCGCATAGAAGCCTGGGAAATACAGCGCCACCTCCTGGCCCCAGACCTCATCGACCTGGGACAAGCCCCGATTGATGATCTGGTCGGACATGAGCTTCGACTGGACGCGGATGATGTTGTTTCCGCCCGGCCGCTCGTCGCCGAGGATGTATTTTTCGATATGGGTATGGACGAGCGTCCCGAGTGCGGTGGCGTAATCCTTTTCCTTCTTGGCCTTCTTGGGACCAACAAACGTCCTCCCGAGAGGGCGATTCCAGTCTTGTCCGCAGTAGCAGAAAGGATAGTCGTGACACTCGGAAGAGCCAATCGTGTCTTGGGTTCGACATAGTACCGTGTTCCATCCGCATTGGTCACACGGTCCAGCTTCTCATATGTAAACTTGTAATTCAGCTTCATAATACGCCCATCAGAATTGCCATCAGTGTACATCGAAGGAATGTGCCATTCAAGAAAATGGCCGCTGGTTGGCGGCCATTTGTTCATCTTCTTTTGGAAAGCGACGCCTTGGCTTGTTTCACTGCTTTGGACGTGACCGCCTTCAAATCCTTTTGCGCCTCATCCTCAGACTTGGCATTCCCGGACAGAGGGACGCGAAAGAAGACGGTGTCTCCTTCGATCCTGGTGATCATGGAGTTCTTTCGGGGATCGATGAGCTTCATGATCAGCTGACGGTTCAGATCAACGCCGGTCTTCTCAAGGCGCAACTTCTCAATGATCGAGTCGATGGAAATGCTCTTCACCTTGTTGACCGACAGGGGTGTCAGAAGGTCCATCAACACCGAACGAAGGCGCTCGACAATGCTGTCCTCCTCCCCCTCCCGGATGACACCCATGGCCTTGAGCTTGTCGTTGACGAGGGCTGTCATTTCCGGAACGTCGGCGGGCCTCTTTCCGACCGAGGTGATGACCTTCGCCACCTCGGCGCCGAGTGTCTCTGGCTTCAGGTTCGGCCGGTTCTTGAGACGGTTCGCGAGGGTGTCAGCCTTCCGATCCGTGATCGGATCAGTGCGCCTCATGGCAGCACGCTTCTGAGCCGGGGTCATCGGCTTGATCGTGTCTTCCTGAACGCAGGCCGCCTTTCGTTTTGCCGTTACGGAAGCAGCGGAGCTCTCCGCAACGGCTTTCATTTTCCCAGGCGACGCACCTTTGCAAACTTCCGATTCTTGTATTCTACGCTCTCCTTGCGGGCGCGACCGGCCGCGTTTCCCTCGTCACGCGAGCGGAAAAGCTCATCCTCAAGGTCGGAAATGTCCTTCTCGGCCTTCTCCTCGTTGTCCTCGTCGGCACGATCGTCGGCCTCCTCGGGCTCATCGTCTTTGCCGAAACGGGACTTGATCTCTTCCGGACCGATGGCAGCCATGTCGTTCGCCGGACCCTCGCCGTTGAGTACCCTCTCCATCTTGGCCGCCTCTGCCGCAAAGACATCCTTGGCCTTGGTAATGGCTGTGACGGCACCGCGCAGGGTGTCACCAGCGGTGGAAGCGAAGGCATCCGCCATGTCGGCACCGTAGGCCATCTTCATGGCTTCCAGGGTCGGCAGGATGTCGTGGGCTTCGATCTTGGCGATGTCCTCGGCGATGCGCTGAAGCCGATCTACGATGGACTTGGCGACGAGCAGGACCTCCGCCTTCTCAAGCTCGCTCTCAATGAGGAAAGCCAGACCGGTGGAGGAACGGGATTCCTTGAGCTTGCGGACCTTCGCCTCCAGCTCGACCGTCAATCGCTTCATCTCCGACAGTTTTTTCTTTTTCATCTCAGTGTTTCCTACGCTTCTTGATCCTTTTGGGGGCGATTTCACGAAGAATTATTTTGGCCGCCTCGGAGATGAGAACCGCCTTTGCATAGCCATCGTGCTGAAGAGCGGCCGCTTCACCCATGGTGTGAAGGAAAAGACGGCGCTTCTCTTCGTAATGCCGCTGCACTTCCATCAAATGCTCGACAGAAGAAGGCCCCACTCGAAGGCCGAAACGGCGTTCGAGGAGGCGATTGATTGGCTCGATTGTCTTTAGCGATTCGATGATATGACGGTCCATCTACGGCAATAATCCGGAAATCGATTTTCTGGGTATTTATACGCAGGTAGAAAACCGTCAGTGGTGAAGACCCGACAGACGCAGAATTTCCTCATGGAGCTTCTCGGCCTGGCGGGACGCCTCGGCCAGACGATCCTCATTCACCGCCGCGCGAAAATCATTCCCTCGCTCGCGATGGCTCTTGGAACGCATCTTGTAGGTCAGTGCGTCGGTGCGAACGCGTGCATACTGCTCTTCCTTTTCGAGCAGCTCGCGCACCGGCTTGGAATTGATCGGGTAACCGGCGTTGAGATACTTCACGAGGCCATAGGCAGCCTCATAGAGGTAGAGATCGCTGGCGATCACAGTACCGTCGTCGGTCGCCACGTCGTAGGTCTTGATCTCCCCCTCCTTGACGATGATGTTCCATCGGCCGATGCGGGCGCCCTTGTCGGTCCGCTCGGTCATGAGGGCTTCACGAAGCTCCGGATCGGTCTCACTCGTACGGGCGAGACTCTCGATCACGCCATTCTCACCCTGAAGACGCGTCAGGATTTCCTTCATGGCCTGGGCCTCGGGCGTCAGCTCCTTTCCGGAAACCGACGATTCCGCCAGAGGCATGGGACCAGCCGTCTCGGTCGCGACACCATCCACGGAACCGTGGAAGGCACGAAGAATATTCGCCATCGCGTCAACCGACTTCCTATCAATCATCAAAATCTCCAAATATCGACCAGATCATTAGGCTCGTAGATTACCTCATCTCCGTCACGTTCCCTAAAAAGAAGTCCGCGTGTCACCATCCGGTCGGCAACAACACGCTCACGCTCACTCAATTCAGAATGCTTCAGTGAGCGCCGCTTTACAGCGCGCTTGATCAGATCGTCTTCTTCCTCATCGACAGGAACGCGGAGGCCACTGGAAATCTCGAAGAATCGCATATGATTATTTAGGCCGTCGTGCCCGCCTCCCGCATATATTGCAGGAAAAAGTCGAAGAGCAGCTTGTTGAGCTTGGTATCCCGCTCGCAGTACTCCACCATTCTTGGCGAGAAGGTTTGAAACTCGTTGAAGATCAATTTCGGGTAACCGAGGACCTCTCCCCAGAAGGATAGCGAATGTTTCGGCCGGTCCGGAAAAAGCGAGCGGCTCAGCTCCAGGGTGTCGATGATCCGCTCTGGTTGGATGGTCACGAGACCTTCGGTGAGGTCATGAATGACCTTGGCGTCGTACTGGCGAAAGTTGTGACCGACGACATAGTCAGCCTCAGCCAGTCGGACGAGCCCTTCGGCCACGGCGTCACCGTAGTATGATTTGCATTCATCAGTATGGAAATCGACGATAGTACATACCCATATGGTATTCGGTGTGTACCCGTTGGTCTCAATGTCGCTTACAAGAACCGTCATTTCAGTACAATGATAAATATAGTTGACAGTTGCGCACTAACGTGGTAAATGTCAAATAACATAGCTCCGCTGGGAAAGAAAATTCTCAGTGACACACCATATCCGGGAACATGACCGGACTGATGAGGGTGAGCACCCGACCGAGGTGGATCGTTATACAGTAAGTATAGCGGACGGCTCCTCTGCGAAGCATTACACTGGGTAATGCCGAGGTTCGCAAAAAGGCCCCACAAAAAGGACAGGATAGGTGTGTCTTGACGAATTTGACCCCTATCCGCGCATCATCTGATCCTCCAACTGTCGGATGATGTGAGTGTTGATTACTTCCACTAAATTCAACGACCGTTTGGCATTCAAAGGCGCTGGCCTGGATGGCAAGACGCTTCGTGGTGAAAAAGGTCCCCTCTCCGCAGGAATTGGACACACCCGAGGCACCATCTGAACCATCCCGCGTCAGGAGCGGCGCTGCCGAGATAGGGCTGCAATGCAGGTACCGGGAAACCGCCTGCTGTCGGGTAAAACCGACTACGTGGCTTGTTGGACGATAACGACTCAGGCGTTAGGCATATATCTCCCCTCTTCGCACCGTTTGACTTTTCAAACGGTGCTAGGGGGGAGAAAAAGCGACGATCTAGGCGTTAGGACTGGAAAGAAAGAGATTGATATTGAACAAATCAATCAATTCATCTCTTGTAGAGCCCGCTGGCAAGTGATCGATGCGAGCTTGCGAGCAATCGATCACGCCGCCAGCAGCGAGAGTGCGAAGCGCTTCGCGCTGAAGCGCTCGCGCTACACACCGAAATAAGATACGTTTTGATTTGTACTCAACAGAGAAGTGTGTATTGGAAGGGAAACCTGAAGTGACATGATTACGGATTTGGAAGTGCACCGATCAATTGCATGGGACCTCGATGGAACGCTGATTAATGGAGTCAATTCGAGGCTATTCATCGACTACATCAATGCGCATCCGCATAAGGAACACCACGTCATAACATTTCGCACACCGGACTCCGACAAGGAATTCTGGCTCGATGAGCTGGCTTCCCTTGGAGTCGAGAGGTCGCTGATCAGGTCAGTGCAGTGTGTACCGAACGAACTCTACATCGCCTATGCGACAAGAGGTGGGTTCGGTGGAAAGGCGATGTACAACGAGTTTTTTCTCTTCAAAGGAAGAGCCGCAAAGGAAATAGGCGCCACGGTTCTCGTGGACGACATGCCCTCTCTGGTTTTGCCTGGCTGCAAGGCCTATGGCATCGCCTTCATTGACGCCGGGAAGAGTTTGGACGCACGAGAACGACTTTGAAGGCCCCTCCCCCGTTTAACTCCTCAATGTAGCGAACGAGTGGATTGATCTCCATCCAAAGGGGAAATTCTCGCCGGATTTCTCCGCTTTTTCCTGTCACGATGACGATGTGGGGCCTATTGCGAGCGACCGCGTCCGAAATGAATTTTGCTGTGGCCCGATGTGCCTCGGCAATCTGATATCCGTGCAGGTCGAGTTTTGACGGATCACTCAGTGAAACTCCGGGAAGACCGGTGGAGCCGGAGGAGCCGGAGGAGCCGTTCCGAGGGAGAGGTGAAACGGATTTCTTCACGTGGTCCCACAAATGGAAGTCCGGAATATCCTTCATGCGATCACCTAAAGATTCAATATGATCGCAGAACGCGTTTCGGGATTCAAATTTAAAATCTCGTGGGAAAGTGAGGCGGGAATATTGAATCGACATCCAGCTGTTCGCTATAAGATGAACAACGCTGGTGAAAGCGCCTGGCAGCAGCGTTCGTTGCATATTTTCAGGCGTGTTTTTATTCATTTGTTGGATTGTCATGAGCAATAACACGAAGGCCACCAACGCGCGTAAGCCGAAGAAGACCACCGCGTCGAAGCTGTCGAACCAGGTTGCCAACGATCAGGCCGAACTTCTGACCTACATGGCTACGCTCGATCTGGAGGTGACTCCGTCCATTCACATCAATGGTCGTTCCTACCCCTTTGCTCTGGTGACCTTGGACATTGGGCAGCCTCTCAAGCCGAACAAGATCACCACGGAGCAGCACGCCGAGATTGTTGCCAGGATGCGCAACCTTGGTCGTTCGATTTCCGGTACCGAGAACGTTCGCGTTTCCTTTGATGGAAGCAATGGAGTGTTCTGGGCCTACGTGGGTTAAGGTCGTCTTCCAGTAATCAATATTTGCGGGGCGGTGGTCCGAAAGGGCTGCCGCCTTTAGTGTGTCCTTCGATGATCGCGCAGCGTAAATAGCTGTAACAGTGAGAAGAAGGACTTTTCATCATGGCGATTTTGTTTATGGGTGGTGAGGAAATTGATTTCACCCCGTTCGGCACCGTCGGAACCAGTACTGCTTCCGGCTCCTTCAGAAGTGACTTTGCCCGGTGCAGCCTGCGCATCTGCGGTGGCCCCTCCCTTGGAAACCGGGCCTACGGTGCGTTCACGCGAGGATCGTCAGGCTTCTGGATCAGCGCCCGTGTCAGCACTCCCACGCAGGGCCTCATTGCCGCTCCTGGCCTTCCGCTGATCGCTCTCTACCGGGGCCAGGATGCCATCCTCGCCATCACGATGGATGACGATCGCGTCTATCACCTCGGCGTCTGGGAAGACCAGGCGACCTTCACCGTTCTTGCGTCGGCGACTTCGAGTCAGCCGGTTGGTCTCCACAAGATCGATCTCCAGGTCGAGTACGGTTCTCCAGGTGTGGCGCGGCTCTACGTCAATCAGGTCCTCGTAATTGAGTACACAGGCAATGGCATGCAGGTTGGTTCCGGTGTCGAACTCGACGGCTTCGCCCTCGCATCTCCCGCTGCGGATTCCTCGGAAACCTATTGGAGTGAGGTCATCTCGGCCGAGCGCGACACGCGCACGATGATGCTCAAGACCCATGCTCCGGTAACGACGGCTGCGGACTCCGAGTGGACCGGAACCCATTCAGACATCGACGATATCGGTATCAACGAGACCGATGGCATTACCTCGAACACCGCCGATCAGGTGGCGATGTTTGGTGTCAGCGATCTCCTCAACGGCAATCTGGCGATCCGTGGCTTCAAGGTCTCCGGTTATGCCGCCCGTGGCGAGGTCGGTCCGACCCATATTGAACTGGGCATCAGGACGGACTCCACGATGGCTTTTTCGGCTCCGTTTGCCCTCGATACAGGATGGTCTCGGGTCGGGCACATCTTTGAGATCAATCCCGTAACGAACGCTGCCTGGACGGTAGCCGACATCAACGACATCGAGATTGGCGTCCGTTCCAAGAACTGAAATCAGGATGGGGAGGCCAGGCCTTCCCATCTGTAGCCGGTGAGAGCCATGGCCGTCTTCTTCATGGGCGCTGAACGCCCCGATTTCCAAGCGTTCCGAAACAAGACAAGCGTGAAGACCGATGGGCGCCATCGCAGTTTCGCGAGACGGGGTCTCGTCTGCGGTGGCGGTCCCGCGATGGAAAATGTCATTGAGGCGACATTCTCCAAGGCCGACCGACCGGTTCTGGTTCTCCTCCTGGGGTCCAACGTGGATACGTCCGGTGGGATGCCGACTGACAACCGCACCTTCATGGCCTTCACGACGGAGACTAATGAGAGGCTTCTGATCCAGATCGACCCCTACCGTCGCATCTTGGTCTGCCGAGAGACCAGCGGCCATATCTACCCCATAGCTGAGACACTCATGGCTGCCTTTCTGGAGCCTGGTCTCATGAAGCTGGATATCCGGGTCGCCAATGACATCGGGGTGCGCATCTTCATCGACCGTGCGGAGGTCTTGCGGTTCGATGGAGCCCTTTGCCTCTCAAATTTTCTGACGGGTGTCGCACTTTCCTCGATCAATGAGGAGGAAGGTCATGAGACGGTGTGGAGCGAGGTCATGGTTCTGTCTCGGGATACCCGGACACTGACCTTGCAGACGCATCCGGTGGTCTCGACCGATCCCGACAATGACTGGTCTGGGGACCATGGCGACCTGGCGGAGGAGGACGATGGGCGGTTCATTGTGGCGAATGCGCCGGGGATGGAAGCGGTTTTTGGAGTTCTGCCGCCGCTGATCGACGAGGCTCGTGTGGAGGCGGTGAAGGTTGCGGTGCGTGCTGCTCGCGGTGAGGATGGTCCGACCGAGCTTCAGATTGGTATCGATGATGAAGTGATGGATGGCGTGTCCGCCGATGGGGGTTGGAAGCACGCTTCAGAGGTCTGGGAGAGGCGGCCGACCGGAGAGAGGATCGGTGTCGATGAGCTGAAGCTCAAGCTGAGAACGTGATGGTCCCGCATGCCAGACTCGAACTGGCCTTTCCGCCTTGAGAGGGCGGCGTCGTCCAGACCCATAGACCAATGCGGGATGGTCCACCGTACGGGAATCGAACCCGTGCTACAGACTTGAAAGGCCTGCGTCCTAACCACTAGACGAACGGTGGTGGCGGTGATGACGGGTCTCGAACCCGCAACCTCCCGATGGACAGTCGGGTGCTCTCGCCAATTGAGCTACATCACCAGAAAGTAGACACGAAAAACACTAAACCCGCCGACTTGATGTGGCGGGCTCAGTGAAGGGATTGCACAACACATGCGCTCGCCACTTGGAAGCGGCGACCGCAAAAGCGATCACCGCAAGGAGGTATCGTCCTCGCGTTCGTCAAGTTCGAAAAGGATGGTGATCGTCGTGTTCATAAACATATTTATAACCGAAGTTGTTTACAGTGTCAAATATAAACAGCTACTTCACTTTAGCTTCTTGAGCGCCTCAAGCTCTGACATGTAGACCGCCTTAAGCTTCTCGTCATCCGCCAGGGTGGCCTTGTAGTCAGCGATGGCGGTATCAAGAGACTTGATCTTGTCAGTCACCTCGGCCTCGAACTCCATCGTCCAGCGGTAGGTGGCGAGATTGAGGACGCGATTCAGCTGTGCGTCATCGATCTGCAATTTGCTTTTCGTGGCGATGGAGAGCACGGCCGACGCCATGGCATCGCGATCCTTGAACGTTCCGAGTTTCTTGGTGAAGCCTCCGTCGAAGAGGGCTTTGAGAAGGCGCCAGTAGGTCCGTTCGTAGGTCGCCTCGGCCAGAAGCTTCTCGAAGCGTTTGGTGTACCAGCCGAGCCGCCACTGGGCGAACTCTCGCACGAGGGTCTCGGCGTTCTCATATGTGCGGATCGAGACACCATCCCAGTTGATGACGACGATGCGTTCGGTGGAACGTTCTTTGAGTTTCAGAAAGTCGATGACTTTCTCCTCGTTCCATCCGGCGATGGAGCCCCGCTTGAAGCGGATCGTGATGTCGATGGTATCGGTGGAGCGGTCTGTAAATGACTGAATCGCCTCCTCTTCCTCCATCTGGATGAGCATGGCCCTGAAGTCCTCGATGGCGATGCCGGGAGGGAGCTCGGTGACGCGCACGGTCGAGGTGTTGATGATCTCGACTTTGCCGACGAACTCGTACTTGTTGTCGCCCTTGTTGCGGATTTCGATGTTGTATCGCTCGAAATGCGGCTCCAGACCACGGATGGTCTTGGCCCCCTTCAGGGCATCCTGGGTCGCCTGGATCAGACCTTTCAGACTGCGAGGAAAAATCTTGGTAGACCAACCTACCGCCACACCCTGCACGCCGTTGAGGAGGACTGTGGGGATGAGCGGCAGGAAGTGGATCGGCTCCTTGTTCGAGCCGTCGTAATTGTCCCTCAGGGGGACGAGGTCTATGTCATTGTAGAGGAAGGCTTCTGCGGCCTTGGAGCGGCGGACCTCGGTGTACCTCGGTGCGCCGATACCATCGACAGGAGCGACACGGGAGCCGAACTGCCCGAGGCCTTCTATGAGAGGGACGTTGTTCTTGTAGGGCGCCGCAAGCAGGCCAATGGCATTGGTCGCCGACACATCGCCATGCACGTAGAGGCGCTCGGCGCTCATCATGCCTCCGAGCGCGACCGTCTTGATCTTGTCGGCCCTGTTCCGCAGGAGCCAAAGAGCAATGCGTTGCCCGTGCTTGAGGCCGTCCTGGACATTTGGAATGGCTCGGGTAGAGCAGACATAGATCGCGTATTCACGGGAGGTAGAAAGAAGGTAGTCGCTGAAAGTCATTAAAAAATACTCGTTGAAATCTATCGCAGATTACACCAGTGTTAGCTGGCCACCAAATATGCGACTTCTCTCGGAAGAAATATCAATATGAGAACGCAATTGTCGAGATGTTCTTTATCTTTTTTCAATGCGAGACATGCTGGCGCGTCCTTCTCATCCTATTCCATCAGTCTACGTCACCCTCACTCCAAACCATCTTGACCTCGGCGTAGACCTCATCATTGCAATCGATCTCGATCACATATTTTTCGCCTTTAGAATAGGATCGGAGGGATCGGACGACATCATTCGACTTGTTGGTACCGGAGTAGTAGTTCTCTGTGATCCAGGAAACGACCGACATCGGGTCATTGACGATAAATGGCGTACGCTTCTTCTTGGTCATCGTTCAACTAATACCTCAAAAAGACTCACATACCAATCCAGTCCTTGCGGTCGTCCGCCCGCGACGGGTCAAACAACAAGCTCAGACTTTCTGCCAGCTTACCATCATCGAGAACCGGCGTCACCTTGGGGTTGTCGAGAACATACTTCCAGTCCTCCCGTTTCAGCGCGGCGAGACCCTTGGCTCGGGTAATTTCCCATCCCTTGTACGCTTCGGGATCGAATTCTTCGTAGTTGTCGTTGTACCAATATTTGCGTGTCTTCCCCTTCACGGCGATGATCAACGGCGTGTCAAAAATGTAGACGAACGGGTTCTTGGGGTCCTGGAATAGTTCGGGCCATAGCCTGAAAAAGAAATTCACAAGCAGCGCGGCGATATTCTTTCCGTCCTCATCGGCGTCGGTCGTGATGTAGACCTTGCCGTAGCGGAGGGAACGCCTGTCGGCGGGTTTGTTGGGATCGAGGCCTATGCTTCGCATGATTTGCGACAGTGCCTCGTTGGCCAGGATGGTCTTGATGCTTTCTCCGTGGACGTTAAGGACCTTTCCGCGCAGCGGAAGGCCTCCATGGATGTCGGCATCGCGCGCTTCCACGACGCCGGAAATGGCCGAGCGCCCCTCGCCGATGAAAAGAATGCATTTCTGGCGATTGATGCCGGAGGCGTCCTCAAGGTCCTTGACCTTTGTCCGGAGGATTTTCTTGGCCTCTCGCTTGGCGTCGAGGTCGTCCTTCTTCTTCGTTCGCAGGGCGCAACGGTTGTAGATATCCTCGATCCAGTCAGGGTAGGTCCGGATCACCTTCTTGAAGAAATCCGGATCGCCCATCGCCTTGGTGATGATCTTGGAACACTCCTCGTGGATGAGCCGTGCCTTGTTCTGACTATCGAAGGACGGCGATTCCATTTCCGTGACGTTGAAAATGAGAAGGCCGTCGGCGATGTCCGAGCGGTTCGGCTCAAGGCGTCGCTTGCGTGACGTGGGTGCGAGCGCTTGGAGAAGACCCGTGTAGAAGTTCCTGCGGAAGGCATCGATGTGGGTTCCGCCATTGAAGGTCGGGATGCCATTGACCAGACCGTAGGACATCTCCGAGCCGTCCTCCAGGAACTTCGGGAACAGCCAGAAGTCCGACGAGAAGGACCCTTCGCGGATCGAGAACTTGATTGGCTTGGCCTCGGAGGGAAACAGCTTTTCGATTGAGCCTTTCGGATTGACGCGCTGGCNGTTGTAGAAAAGCTTGAGGGATGGGTAGCAGACCGTCAGCTCCATCAGGCGCGAGATGATGAAGCTCTCCGGAAGGTCCATCCTGGGGAACACGGACTTCGAGAGCTTGAACTCGACGCGCGTGCCAGATTCCGCGCCCTTCCTTGCCGGGAAGATGATCGGTTCCTCGGCAACGAGATCGTCCGAACCCTCGCTGAAGCGCTGTGAGAACTCCTGTCCGTCACGGACAATGTCGATCTGCATGTACTCCGAGCAGTAATTCACCACCGAGGCACCGATCCCGTTCATGCCACGGGAGGCACCCCGGTCCTCGAAGTTGCGACCAGCCTTGGTAACTGACAGGAGAAGCGTCGCCGCGTGCTTTCCCTGCTCCTCGTCGAAGGCGATGGGTATTCCTCGACCATTATCGCGAACGGAGAACACCATCGTCTTGGGACAGAAGGTCACGTCAATCCGGTCGCCGTGTCGGTGGCGAATGACTTCGTCGAGGGCATTGTCGAGGATTTCGCGGAACGCAGTGTAGATGGCCGGAATCCAGGTCGTCTCAACGGGCACGGCCTTGCCGCTCGTGTAATCGAGCACCGTCTGGGTGTGGGGGTCCCGCGAGCCGAAGTACATCTCGGTGCGGAGGCGGGCGTGCTGGAAATCGTTGAGGACCTTGTATTCTTTCTTCGCCATGAATGAAACCGTTTCAAAATGAACAATTTCAGNCTGTTATACCCGGCATAAATACCGAAAACCAATATCTTTTTGGAGAAATTGATGATCGAGACACGCTACAGGGTGGTCATTGAGGGGGTGAACCTCCCGGCTCCCTCCGATGGTTTCATCGACCATAATACAGTTGAACGTTATATGGCCGACGGTTCGGCTCCCTCCTCTTACAATAGTTCGGTCGCGAAGGAGCGCGCCAATCGTCGCTATGAGTTTCTTCATCAGGCCCTTCAGTTTGAGGCCAACGTCTACATCACCGATATCAGCACGCCTGGCGGATCGGTCGATGAAGCTCCCTCTTCGTTCGAGTTCACTGCTGTTGTCGAGCGCGGTGACGGCGTCCTGGTGACAGAGGACGAGCTGAATCCCGGCCAGGTCCTCGAAGGCGAAGCAGCACTCGTTCGCTGGATTGCCCGGTCCCTGATCCAGTCGCGAGCTTCCACCCCTGGCGACATCTATGACCCGACTGAGACACCGGCCCGTGGGTACAACGAAGGCGTGATGGCTGTCCGTCGCGGCGTCCGCATTGAAAAGATAGATGTCGGCGCGCTCGCGGAAACTATTGAGAATGCCGAGGCCCTGATTACCATCACGAAGCTCTGAAACGGATAATTTTGTTATTTGGCACGTCTGATGTAGGCATTTAATCGGGCATTTGAGGCATAATTTATGAAGCTTTTTGTCGGAATAATCACGCTACTTTCTGCGCTTATTATATCGGCGGTGGCGGGATATTTCTCGGTCGTTGGTCTGGGATTGCTTTTTGCCGCCGCCTTTTGGCCCGTGGTGATCATGGGTGCCTCGCTGGAGGCGGGCAAGCTGGTCGCCGCATCGTGGCTCAAGGCCAACTGGTCCAATCCGCGCGTCAGTCTCCCGCACAAGCTCTATCTCATGCTCGCCGTAGCGGTGCTCATGATGATCACCGCTCTCGGCATCTACGGCTACCTCGCCAAGGGCCACCTGGAGCAGGAAGCACCTCTGGCGTCCGTCGAATTGCAGATTGAGCAGATCGAGAACCGGATGCGCCAGTATGAGGGTGAGCGCCTGCGCCTCGAACAGCAGATAGAGAAGCTCGACCAGACCTTCTCGACGGTTTTGAGTTCGTCACGGAACCAGTCCCAGGCTCGCGTTGCAGAGACCATCCGGAAGGGGCATGAGGCCGAGCGGGAGGCGTTGCAGCGCCGGATTGACGAGATCAACCTCCAGCTCAACGAGTTGGCTGAAAACCTCGTTCCCTTGCGTCTCAAGGTTTCCGATGTGAGCGCCAAGCTCGGTCCGCTGAAGTACGTGGCCCAGCTCTTTGGGTGGGACGACACCTCCACGGCCGTCCAGCTTGTCATCATCATGATCATGATTGCCTTCGACCCGCTGGCAGTGATGCTCGTCCTGTCGGGAACGATTTCGATCGGCGACTGGATGCGGGAGAAACAGGCCGAGAAGGCCGCAATGGCGGCTCCCGCTGTCGAAGTTCACGCTCTCTCTTCCGAGCCTGTCCGCCCCACGGAACCCGTTCCTGAGCCTGTCGCCCGGATCGAAAAGGAAATGGTCCCTGCCCCGTGGCCGGAATTTTCATTCGGCTCTGCGCAGCCCGCTGCGACCTTCGCCAACGGATGGAAAGCGAGTTTCGGTTCGAACGGAATGACGGTGGTCTACGACAAGGAGGCCATGCGTGATGCGGCCCGGCGTCTGGACAAGGAAACGATGATTGAGATTCTCGAACGCAACCCCGACTTCATCCAGGAGGTGATCGACGCCATCACCCCCGCAGAACAGAACCCGGAGCCTCCCCGCCAGGAACAACAGAAGGTTGAAGATGCCCTGACTTGGTTCTCGAAGCCGTGGTTTTCGAAGAAATGAAGGGCGGCGCCACGCGCCGCTTTTTAATTTGAAACGTAGCCCCCATAATTGGATAATAAGGGCATAAGTAACAACGTCATTTATACGGAAGAGTAATTTGAGCAATTCCGATACGGATAAGAATCTATGCTGCTCGTTTTGCGGCAAGAATTCGGCGGATGTGAAGCTGCTGATTGCAGGTCCGTCCGTCTATATTTGTGATGGCTGCATAGATGTTTGCCACAACATAGTTTCAAACGGAGAGGCGGCGGCCACTTTCGAGGCCTCGCCTGAGCCAGCGAAGACCGAGAAGACATCGAGAAAGGAAGAGGCGCGCATTCCGTCGCCTCGCGCCATCAAGGAGTACCTCGACCAGTACATCGTAGGGCAGGACTACGCGAAGGAAGTGATTTCGGTAGCGGTCTACAACCACTACCGAAGGCTGGAGAACCCGGTTGTCGATGACGTTGAGATCGAGAAGTCGAACATCATGCTCATCGGGCCGACAGGTTCCGGCAAGACGCTGATTGCCCAGACTGTTGCCAGACTTCTCGATGTCCCCTTTGCCATCGCCGACGCGACAACGCTCACCGAAGCCGGTTACGTCGGTGCCGATGTTGAGAGCGTCATCACGAAGTTGCTCAACGCGGCCGGAAACGACGTGGCGTCTGCGGAACGGGGCATCGTCTATATCGACGAGATTGACAAGAAGGCGACGCGAGGCGGCCACATGCCTGGTGCCCGCGAGATTTCCGGGGAGGGCGTTCAGCAGGCGCTCCTCAAGATGGTCGAGGGCACCGAGGTCGAGGTTCCCGTGAGTGGAACGCGCAAGTTCTTCGGGGTGGAGACAGTCAAGGTCAACACCAGGAACATCCTGTTCATCGTTGGCGGAGCGTTCGTCGGCATCGACAAGATCGTTCAGGAGTCCAGCAAGAAGACCTCGTCCATGGGCTTCATTGGCAATGTCGCTGCCGATGACCGGACCCTCACCGATCTGGTGGCAAGCGTCGAGCCTGATCATATCGTGAAATTCGGCATGATCCCGGAGTTCGTGGGTCGCTTTCCCGTCATTGCTCCACTCTCCGAACTGACGCAGGAACAGCTCATCCGCGTGCTGAAGGAGCCCAAGAATGCGGTCACGCGCCAGTTCGAGGCCATGTTCCGCCTCGATGGGATCAAGCTGACGTTCTCCGAGGATGCGCTCGGTGAGATCGCATCCAGGGCCATCAAGCAGAAGACCGGTGCTCGTGGGCTTCGGTCCGTGATCGAGAAGAGCCTCCACCCGATCCAGTTCCGCCTCCCGGAAATGGCTTCGGAAGGTATCAGGGAAATCGAGATCACGAAGGAAACTTTGGAGACGGGGAAGTTCTCCTACAAGAAGCGGGCGACGTCCCGGAAGAAATTGAAACAGCTCTAAAAATTCTAATACTCAATTGTAATTGGAGTTACTTTATAATGTCCAAGCATTTTAATGGCCCGTTTGACGGCAAGCGTGGTATGAGTGTTGATGTCCGGAATGGCAATGTTGAGAGCGCCATCCGCCTGCTCGGCCGGAAGGTCAAGCAGGAGGGCGTTCTTCGTGATGTCCGTGCCCGGCAATACTATGAGAAGCCGAGCGTCAAGCGGAACAAGAAGAAGATTGAAGCTCGGATCAGGTGGCTGAAGAACCTGTCTCGCATGCCTCAGTGATGAAAAAAGGCGACCTTCTGGTCGCCTTTCTTGTCGCCGAGAATTCGTTTGCAAAAATCAAATGTCTGGGCTATCCCCGTCGAGGAACGGATACCGACGCCCCTACCCTAACCATAGAGACGACTCTGGTGCGTTCTGGCTGAGCGACGCCTATCCTTTCTGCTTGAGAGTGTCTCGACTTTATCAACGTATTCGCGGTGCAGGGCAAGTGATCCTGTATCTTGTTTACGAATAGATGAATTATCTTGAAGAATACGGACAGAACACCTATATATAGAGTTGCAGGTGCTGCGGACCTGCATCGACGCCGTTATGGGTCGAGCTTTGTATCAACTCGCTTATTTTAAGGAGATTGGTTATGTACTCGACTTTCATTCCTGAGCAGATTCTTCGTTCCTTCGTCGGTATTGAGGATGCCGTGAGCAATGACGGCAACCATCCGCCGCATGACATCGTTCGTCTCAATGATACGACATGGGTCGTCGGCATCGCGGCCGCCGGTTTTGGCAAGGATGACATTACCGTCACGCAGCAGCAGAACCGTCTGATCGTTTCAGGGAGGAAGGATCGCACCCACTACCACGAGCTGGCCAATGAGTTCGGCAGCGATGAGCCTGAGTACCTCTATCAGAGGCTCGCCCGCCGTGCCTGGGAGCGCACGTTCCGTCTCATGGAGGACATCAGGGTCGAGCGGGCTGAGTATGTCGATGGCGTTCTGTATGTGATTCTCAAGAGAATTGTGCCTGAGGAAAAGCAGCCCAGGCGGATTGAGATTCGATGATCGATTGATAGGAGAAGTTATGTCTGTAGCGGATACCAAAATCAGGACGACGACGACCATCACGCTGCCAAACATGTACAAGGTCGTGCTGCACAACGACGATTTCACGCCGTTTGACTTTGTCGTTGTCGTTCTCACCGACATCTTCGATAAGGACCATAGTGAGGCTCACGATCTGGCCCTGACGGTCCATAACGAGGAGCGGGCTGTCATCGGCATCTATACGAAAGAGATCGCCGAGACGAAGGTGTCCCTTACCCGAGCAGCAGCGAAGGCGCATGGGCATCCGCTACAGCTGACTGTAGAGCCAATGTGAGAAACAGGCCCTTCGGGGCCTGTTTTCCTGAGAAATCAGTTTGTTAAACCTTTAACAACGGACATCAAAACGTGTTGCTCTCGCTAAATACTGCAAGAAGAACAATAATAACGAGAGTAGCAAACCAGATGTCGCGCCCAAAGCCGGATATTTTGCTTGATTACACCGATCCCAAGACGTACCGCGCTGAGCAGGTGCTCAAGGCAAAGGCTATCTATGCCGTTTTCTATGACGGGTGCCCCATCAATCTGCGTTCACTGAACGTGCTTCTGGACTATCCGGGACCAAAGTACAAGAAGGTCAGCTTCTCTAACCCCGGTCACGCGTTTAACCTGGCCGACAAGCTCAACAAACTGTTCAAGACCGACAAGTTCGCTGTCTACATGCTTTCGGAGGGNGTTCGCATCGACGAAACGGATGACTGATGGAATTGTTTTCCGAACCGTTTCTCTTGTTCGCGAGCAGCTCGGTGACAGGAAGGAATATCAGTCCCTTTTCGATTTGAGCGACGAGGACGTGGCGAGATATTTGTTCAGGTCATTCCGGAAGAGCGGAGTCCGATATAAGGGGGCTCCGCCTTTTCTAATTTAGGGCTCGATGTTCTCAGTCAGTGTTTCACGAGCTACGTCATCAAACGACCGGAAGGGCGAGAGAACCTGCGGGAAATCCTGTACCTCGACCGTCATTGCACGCTGCCATATTTCTATTCAGCAACGAAAATCGTGCTCTTTGAAACCGTTCTCGGGACAGCGCTTATTATGTCGGATGGTGATTTTCACATCCTTGACGGTTTCGAGGGCTGAGCGTAACCGCTCGTTAACTTACGGAAAAATAATGGAAAACGTTGCGTTGGTGATTGTCGCCTACGTTGGGGAAACGGTGGGGTCACTCGCAAACGAAAAATCGTAGACGAAAATCCGTATAACGAACTTGACGAGAGCGGAAAGTTGAGGCAGAAGGTTTCTCGTAAGTCGCCGCCGCGACACCAAAGACGAGAATTCGGAGAGGATTTTAAAATATGAGTTCCAAGGTTGAGATTGACTCGCTTTCCCTTAAGCCGAGCCAGGTTCTCGGTGTCGTCCGTGCGGTGATCCCGACCGGTCGTGCGGCTTATATCTGGGGGCCGCCCGGTATTGCCAAGTCCTCTATTATGAATCGCCTTGCGACGGAGAACAACGTCGCGTTCATTGACATTCGCGTGTCGCAGATGGAGCCGTCAGACCTTCGCGGTATCCCCTACCCCACGATGGAGGGTGGTCGCGAGGGCGTGCGCTGGTCCGTGCCCATCGTTCTGCCCCAGGACCTCGACATCACCCTGGTTCGTGAGATCGAGGCCATTGAGACCAAGATCAGCTTCTGCAATCCGAAGGGCAGCAACAATATCCACTACTGCACGCGCCCGAAGGTCGCTGTGCGTTCGCTGACGCCGGGCGCCGAGGCGGTGGTTGTCCAGCAGTACCAGACCAACGATGACGGCGACGTTCTCTACTACGACGAGGACGGCAACGTCTCGACCGATCCGTCAAAGGGCGAGCCTGTGCCGGTCACTCCGCTCGACTACGTGGTCGTGAAGCTGGTCGATCGGGAGACCAAGGAGCCGGTCCAGGGCAAGGTGCACGTGGTCGTCACGGGTCGCGCCAAGGGCATCATCGCTCTTGAGGAGTTCAACTCGGCCCCACAGTCGGTCCAGGCCGCTGCTTACCAGTTCGTTCTCGACCGTCGCCTGGGTGAGTACGTTGTCCCCGACGGCGTCTCCATCATCGCGATGGGTAACCGAGAGACGGACAAGGGTGTGACCTATCGTCTGCCCACGCCTCTGGCCAACCGCTTCGTCCACATCGAGATGCGTCATGACTTTGACGAGTGGCTGATGTGGGCCATTGACAGCGAGGTTCATCCGGATGTCGTGGCCTATCTGACGGCACACAAGGACCATCTCTTCTCGTTCGATCCCAACTCGGCCTCGCGTGGCTTCGCGACGCCGCGCTCGTGGGAGATGGTGTCAGATATCCTTCATCACGCCGAGGACCTGTCTGAGACGGAGCTGACCGCTGCGGTTGCTGGTTGCGTCGGTGAGGGTATCGCCGTCGAGTTTGTCGAGATGCGCAAGATCGGCAAGCGTCTGCCGGATATCGGCGATATCCTCGACGGCAAGGTGACGAAGCTCGACGACAAGGACAAGAACGTTTCGGTCGAGTACCGCCTCGCGCTGATGCTGGCCTACGAGCTCAACTATCGGGTCCGGGATATCGTTAAGAAGAAGAATTTCGAGGACACCGAGGAGTACGCGAAGTGGGTGGTTAACTTCGAGAACGCCATCGGGTTCCTCTCCGACAATCTTCGCCCGGAGATTATGGTCATGATCATTCGCGTGATGGTTGCGAACTACAAGTTCCCGATCAAGCTCGCGAAGGTGCCCAAGTTCAAGGAAATCGCCATGAAGTACAAGGGCATCCTGAGCTAAGCATTAAGAAGGGGGCCGGGTGCGCCCGGTCCCCCTTTTGAAATTCCACGAAAGTTTAGTATACTTTCGTTAACGATTCGATTTCGAAGAGGCGGCTATGGATTTGGACGATCCTATTAAGAAGGAGCTCGTGAAGGCGCGTATTCAGCTGATCTACGCCTTCCCGTTTTACGGTCAGCTCGCTACGCGTCTCAACATCGTCGAGGCTCCGTGGTGCAAGACCGCCGCCGTTGACGGTAGGAATTTCTATTTCAATCGCGATTTCATCTCTCGCCTTAAGCTTTCGGAGATCATCTTCCTCTGGGCCCATGAGGTCCTGCACTGTGTCTTCGGCCACTTCGGAACCGAGCCTGGCCTGGACAAGGACTACATGAACATGGCTCAGGATTACCTCATCAACTACATCCTGACCCATGACCACAACAGTCGTGTCGGTACGATGCCCGCCGGTGGCCTGCTCGACAGGCGTTTCACCGACGAGATGACCTCGCGGGAAATCTACGACATCATCGTCCGGGAGAACGCCACCAAGCGCGAGACGCTCGACATGCATCTCGACCTCTCCGGTGGTGACGGAGACAGTGATGATGNCGACAACGAGCTCGACAGTGGAAGCGCGTTGGTCACCGTCCGGTCCGAGAATGGTCCGCCGAAGCTGACCGAGAAGGAGCTTGAGCAGCTGCGCCGTGAGCTCAAGTCGGCCATCATCCAGGCGGTGCAGTCCTCTGGCGCCGGTAAGCTGCCCAAGGGGCTTCAGCGCCTCATCGGCGACCTCGTCGAGCCGAAGCTGGATTGGCGGTCGCTGCTGGATACCCACATCCGCTCGGCGGTCAAGGATGACTACGCCTACGACCGGATTTCGAGGCGCACGGTGTCCCTCAGGTACGCCTACCGCGAGAAGTATGGCGATGGCGCGTGGATGCGCGCACCGATACTCCCCGACCGGTCGGCTGGACAGGCCATCGAGCTGGACGTCTGGATCGATGCTTCCGGGTCGATGACGGATGCCATGATCCGTGACCTGCTGTCCGAGACGAAGGGCATCATGCTGACCTTCCCTGATTTCAAGGTGCGCGTCGGCACGTTCGATACGCAGGCCTACAACTACCGGGAGTTCACGCCTGCTAACATCAACGATATTGACACGTACGAGGTCAACGGTGGTGGTGGAACGATGTTCGAGTGCGTCTGGGATTACCTCAAGTCGAACGACATCGAGCCGCATCGTCTCGTGATCTTCACCGACGGTTATCCTGCCGGTAGCTGGGGTGATCCGAACTACTGCGACACGCTCTTCGTGATCCACGGGACCAAGAGCATCAAGGCTCCATTCGGGATCACTGCGTATTACGATTTCGATAAGTGAGGGTTTGTGGGGAGGGTACGCCCTCCCCATTGGAAGGGGGATTGATGCCAGACAGGTTCGTGAGCTTCACCGGCCTGACAATCAAACGACGAGATATATCTGGTCCAGGTTTGAGATGCGTTTCAAGGGCTCCCCCTGGATGGGAAAGGGTCCAGATTGATGTAGAATTCACGAAATTTTACGATCACAAGAAGAAAGTCATTCGCCTCATTGAGCAAAAACTCGAAGGCCGATGGGCGATTACCGATGTTATTGGCGGCGACAAGGCCACAATTGTGATATATTTCGAGAAAATCGAGGATGCTCTGGCGTTCCGTTTCTATGGTGGAACGTCACCAGACGACATCGTCGATGATTAGTTTTTCCGGGAGTATTTCGGATGAGTATCTTTCTGATGGTTCTCGGGGCTATCATTTTTGGTGTTGTGTTCGTTGTCGGTTGTCGAACGGTCTACGAGGTTGCGATCAAAAAGATCGAAGCCTCCAAGTGAAGTCTCCGTCGAGATATTTTCTTAATTCGTTCAAGGAGTATATTTTATGTCCAATCCTATCGCCAAGATCGCTGGCGCTGTTGGCTCGGTGGTTATTTTCAGTTTCCTCTTCACTGTTCTCTTCGGCAGCTGGTACACGATTGACGAGGGTCATCGTGGTGTCATGCTGCGCAATGGTGCGGTGATCGGCATTTCCAACCCTGGTCTCGGATTCAAGTTTCCCATCGTCGATAGTGTGGAGACGTTCACGGTTCGTGATCGCATCATCACTTATTCGGATGTGGGTGCCTACAGCCGCGACCAGCAGCCCGCAGTCATCAAGATTTCGATCAACTACCGCCTGAACGCTGACCGCATCGAGGAAATCTATACTCGCTACGGCTCCGAGGAGAGCGTCGTCGCCCGTCTCATTCAGCCGCGCGTCATGAGTGAGTTCAAGGCCGTCTTCGGTCGTTTCGCCGCCGTCACGGCGATCCAAGAGCGCGACCGCCTCAACGCCGAGGTTCGCGAGGCCATCACGAAGGCCATCGACGGTCCCGTGACGATCGTCGGTGTTCAGGTCGAGGACATCGACTTCTCTGACGCCTACGAGCAGTCCATCGAGCAGCGCATGCTTGCCGAGGTCGAGGTGCAGCGCATCCGACAGAATGCCGAGCGTGAGAAGGTTCAGGCCGAGATCACGGTGACGAAGGCCAAGGCCGAGGCCGATGCCGTCCGTGCGAAGGCCCAGGCTGATGCCGATGCTATCCGACTGCGTGGTGAGGCCGAGGCGGATGCTATCAAGGCTCGTGGCCAGGCTCTGAGAGACAATCCGAACATCATCGGGCTGGTCCAGGCCGAGCGTTGGAACGGTCAGCTTCCTACCACGATGCTGCCCGGCAACTCCCGTGCCCATGCTCAACCTCCAGCGGTGACGGGAATGAGTGGCACGGTCGTTGACCGTGCCACTCATCAGATACATGAAACTAGCTCAATTATTATTCGTTTTCGCGGTGCTCTTCATCGTGTTGAAGTTCACCGGAAGCATCGACTGGGACTGGATTTGGGTACTGCTGCCGATCTGGATTATTCCTAGTTTATTTGTTCTTATCATCGTTTCGGTGCTGTTGATAGGCATCGTCTTGGTCGTTATCTCGACCGCCTTGTATGCGGCCGAAGAGAGGATTTGGCGATGCATAAAGAAATTTAAGAAGGACTGATTTATGGCTTTCATTCCGATGGTTTCCGAACGGGATAGGTCGTACGACATCTTTTCCCGTATGCTCAATGAGCGCATCGTCTTCTGCACCGGCACGATCGAAGACGAAATGGCAAGTGCGATCGTCGCTCAGCTTCTCATTCTTGAGGCGCAGGACCCCGAAAAGGACATCTATCTCTACATCAACTCGCCGGGCGGCGTCATCACGGCTGGTCTGTCGATCATCGACACGATGCGGTTCATCAAGCCCGACGTTTCCACGGTCTGCATCGGCCAGGCCGCGTCCATGGGAGCCCTGATCCTGTCGTGCGGCACGAAGGGGAAGCGCATCTCCCTTCCCAACTCCAGGATCATGATCCACCAGCCGCTGGGTGGCGCCTATGGCCAGGCATCCGACATCAAAATCCAGTACGAGGAGATCGAGCGCCTGAAGCAGCTGACCAATCGGATGCTCGCCGAGAATACAGGCCAGAAGCTGTCCGTGATCGAGAAGAAGGTTGATCGAGACACCTTCATGAGCGCCGATGAGGCCATGAAGTTCGGCCTCATCGACCGTGTCGTCGCGTCGAGAAGCGACATCTGACGGGGATGAGTGAAAACCTCAAGACGTACGCAACCGTTTTCGCGGTCGGCTTCATCCTCGGCTCGTTGTTCATCCAGCAGGCCGAGTTGAAGCCGGTGAAGGAACGTCTCGCCGATGCGGAACGGAAGGTCGCCACCCTGTCGGTCGGCGCGGTCCGACTGGGCATCATCGGCCATTGCAGCACGCACGAGAGGATTTCCTTCGTGGACGAATGTCCCGAGCGGAAAGTCGTTCACAGTCCGACCACCCCGGCCTGGACAACCGGGGATGGCTCATCCCCCTCAAACTAGGCAAGTTGGCACGAGCGCCCTATAATCCTCGCCAGCTACACACGGCCGCTTTTCATGCGGTCATTGAGGCGAGAGCTAAATATGGGCATGCAGATCGCGCCACTGTTTGTTGATGGCGCTCCTGGCATGCAGAGATACGTGTTCAGGAAGCGCCTTCAACCGGAGAAGATCGACAAGAACTTCTTCACAGTGAACGTCGTCGCCCATTGGTGCTTCTCGAACTGCACGGACAAATGGCACGTCGAGATGACGAGAAAGGAGATCACGGTATCTTTCTCGTCCAACACCGAGGCCCTGGCATTCCGGTTCGAATTCTGTGACCTGTTCGAGGCCGATACCGTCAGCCACGTCATTCCGAGTGAATGAAGATGGTCTCGAATTTCTCTCCGGGAATGGCGAAGGCGTTATCCCTGGGGGAGGCCGCCTCGTTGACCTCGTTCATCAGAAGGATGCCCTCGATACCCGCGCGGCGCAGGATGAGGCGTTCAGTTTCCCGCTGTTCGCGGCCGAGGCCCTTTCGATAGCTCTCTGTGTCCAGGACCTCGACCAAGGCCAGAACGACGCAATGTAGCAGCGTCGATCAGCTGATGCCCTCGATGGTCGGAGCGACGCGCTTCATCCCCTCCCATCAGCTGAGATCGTTGCCGAGAACCAGCTCGGCGAGGTCATAGTACATGCTGGCCACATCGACGAGCCCCCTGCGGTGCATGTACTCCCAGGCCAGGGCATAGACCTTGTTGGCCTTGGGATGACCGACCATGCCGCACTCGGCTTCCAGCGCCTCCCGGAACCGCCTCAGAAGCAATTTCTGCTTCTCCCGGTACTCGGCAACGGCCTGACGATAGTCGGCATCCACGTCGGTGCGCTCAAGGATATCAACGATGTCCGCGCTCTCATCCAGATCATCGGGCTTTTCTGGATAGGGCTCATCAAGATAGAACTCACCCCTCGCGATGCGCTCAAAAATGTTGCTCATGATTGCCCTCGATGAATGTCTTTGTATGGGGATATTATATGGCCCTTCGAAAAACGCGCAAACTTAATCTGCACACCCGAAAATTGTCGAAGCGAGTGAAGGCGTGTTAATATGGAGAGCATATTTTATGGATTTTACGAGCCATGTTTTACGCTTTTCCGGCGAACCTCACACTGGAGGAGGTTCGGAATGTCATTCGCAAGCATAATGAGCGGATCGGTGCAGTCGGCTTCTGTGAGATAGTGAAGGACGGCTACACGGCCTTCGACTACGTTGTGGCGTTTGCCGACAGTTTCCCTCAGCCAGTGGACGATGATCCCCAGACAGCTCGCGAATACGCGATCCTTCGCGAGTGTCGCGGCCTCCTCATGGATCAAAAGACCGGTCAGGTCCTGGCACGGCGCTACCACAAGTTCTTCAACGTCAACGAGAAGGAATTCACCCAGGCGCACCTCATCGACTGGTCGGCCGATCATGTGATCCTCGACAAGCTCGACGGGTCGATGATCAGCCCATTTCGCGTCACTGGCGAGAACCGCATCCGCTGGGGCACGCGCAAGGGGGAGACGGAAATCTCCAAGCCGGTGGTCGAGTTCGTGGAGGAGCGCCGTAATTATGAGGCCTTCGCGGCGGCTATGATCGACCGCAGAGTGACGCCCATTTTCGAGTGGTGTTCGCCCCAGCAACGGATCGTCATCGAATACCGCACCGACAATCTCATCCTCACTGGTATCCGGGACAACCTCACGGGACAGTACTGGTCCTACGAGGATATGACCCGCGCAGCCTGGGAGTATGATATTCCCATCGTGACGATGCTCCCCGGTATGGTCAAGAAAAGCGCGGAGTATCTTGAGCGCGTGCGGAAGCAGAAGGGCGTCGAGGGCGTTATCATCCGTTTCCGAAACGGGCATATGGTCAAGATCAAGACCGAGGAATATTGCATCAAACACAAGGCCATTGACGCGCTCTCTCTTGAGAAGAACGTCTGGCAACTGGTCCTAAGCGACTCTATTGATGATTTTCTGTCCACCCTGCCCGAAGAAGATCGCGCCATTGTCGAGCGCTTCCAGGACGACATCAAACGGGAATTGATTTTGGAAGGGCAGCGCTACGAGCGGATCGTCGAGAGGGCTCGTCGCGCATGCAGAGATAGCAAGAAGAAGTTCGCGACCGAATGGCTGAAGATGAACATGAACCTCAACCGCCAGATCGCCTTCCAGGTCTGGGACGGAAGTAGGGGTTATGATGCAATTCGCAGCTATGTGAAAAAGAACTGCAACTCTGCGAGTAAAGTGGAGCAAGTTCGCCCATTGTTGAATTTCATTTCATGGAACGATTATCGAAAGAGCTATGACGAGTAGTTTTGAATGAGGATTGCGTTTGTTTCCGATCTGCATGCCGAGTTCAGGGAATTTACAGTTGAAGCGCCTCCTGGATACGTCGCCGTCTGGGGAGGCGTTCATTTCCCAGAGAACGTGGATGCTGACTGCCTAGTCGTTGCCGGGGACATCCACCCCAACCCCAAGGTGCGTTCCGAGATCGAGCAGGCACTGGAAAGGCTCTATGGACTCCCGGTCATAACGGTGAAAGGCAATCACGACTATTGGGGTGCTTCCTTTCCGATCTCGGAGACGGGGACGATCCACGAGATCGGCGGTGTCCGTATTGCGGCCGCCACCTTGTGGACCCATCTTTCCCCCGTGGATGAGATGCGGGCTCTGACTTTCTGCGATTTCAAGCTCATCAGGGAGCTGACTCCAGCGATCTGGAATTGCGTTCACAGGAATCAGCTTGAGTTCCTCCAGAAATCAGAAGCGGATGTCATCGTCACGCATCATGCTCCATCCTACATGTCGGTCGCGGACAGGTTCAGGGACAGTCCTGTCAACAGTTTTTTCGTCAACGATCTTGATTTTGGACGCTTCATGAACTGTAGGGTATGGATTCACGGTCACGTGCACGTCGAATTCGACTACGTGCAAGACTCAATAAGGATCATGTGCAACCCGATCGGCTATCCCTTTGAGAGGAACGGCCCTATCAAGTTGCGCTATGTGGAGGTGTGAATGGGGCGTCTGGTGGTATTTACGGGGGCGGGACTGTCGGCGGACAGTGGTATATCCACTTTCCGCGACAGTAATGGCTTGTGGGAGAAGCACAATATTGATGAAGTGTGCAACTACCGGACCTGGCGGTCGAACTATGACCTGGTCCACCGCTTCTACAACGCCAGACGCAAGCAGCTCGGCGAGGTCAAGCCGAACGCTGCCCACTACATGATCGCCCGCCTTCAGCAGCGATATCCGATGACATCGATCATCACCCAGAATATCGACGACCTGCTGGAACGGGCCGGGGTGCGCGATGTCATGCATGTTCATGGCTTCCTGCGGGAGATGCGTTGCGAAGCCTGCGGTCACGTCTGGGACATCGGCTATCGGGAATGGACCCAGGACGATGCCTGTCCGCGCGAACGCGGCGGATCGGTCTGTGGGTGCCGCAGGGCCGTGAAACCCAACGTCGTCTTCTTCAACGAGGCGGCGCCCCTCTACCATGCCATGTACGACACGTTGCTCGGGCTCAGACGGGGTGATGTTCTTCTGGTGATCGGTACCTCCGGGCAGGTCATCGACATCGGTGCCATCGCGTCAGAGACGGAGGCGACCACGATCCTGTCGAACCTGGAGACGGCCCAGGCTCCGTGGACCCCCTACTCTCCGATCATACAAGACGAGCAGTTTGATTTCGTTCTGCATGGTCGGGCGGCAGAGCGCGCCGATGACATCGAGAGGAAGGTAGTGGAGTTGCTAGGATAGGGGGCGTTCGTCGTCCCTTTCCAAAATGTCCATCGCCACAACGACCATTACAAATCTATTCGGCCGCCCCCGACGCTCGTCGCCTCTATGATCTGGACGCGGAGGCCCGTGAAAATCAATTCTCGGGTCGGAAAAGACATTCATGCATTCTGAGGAATGCTCTTCTGAGCCGAAATGAAGGTGTTTTCCACGAAGCAGTCCCTCTTCACGGAATTTGATGGCATGCCGTTGTTCGCTTGAGACCATGCGAACAGCGATGGAGAAGAGTGAACGTAATAAAATTTCTCTTGCAGTATTAAAGAGGTGTGGTAGAAGAAACGACATTGGAGGTAGACGAGTGGTTGACTTCGAAGAAGGTCACAAGCCGGATTACATTGTCCTCTTCGAGAGGCGCCATGACATGGCAATTCGTCGCGCGCGCTTCATCGCCACGGGTGTTGGCAACACCAGTATCGATGGCCTTCCCATCGACGATATCTTTGCTACCTCCGATGCCCTTCTTGCCTTCCTGCGTAACGAGCAGAGCATCTTCCTGGCCGATCGCCTCAAGCGAGCGTTTGCCTTTGCGTCCGATCCGGCTCTGCCGTTGGAGGCGATGGTCTCTCTGACTACCGGGCTGAATCAGATCGTGAACGAAGCGGGAGAAGAAATCGCGAATGAAGTGCGGGCGAGCGAAGAGTATCAATCGGCAAANGNAAAAGCAAAAGAATGGCTCGTGTGAAGAGTTTGCCGACATCTCGCTCGACAGCGAGGATTTGTACAACGAGCTGACCCGCCTTGAGGATGATTTTGTAGGTCACCAGATCAATGAACGGACTGTGGTGATCGAGAATTACGCCCGCAAGCGAGACGAGCGTCGCATTCGCCGGATCATCAGGAAGCAGGGTCTTCGCTGCATCTCCTCCGGCTGGTCCAAGCATGGATATGCCGTTGAGTTTGAGAACTACAAGCAGATGCTGGCTTTCTGGATAGCGATGCCGCAAAGTACGGTGCCGCGCGCCTGTATTCAGTAAATTGATAATGGTCGTGATGTTGTGGTACTATTAAGAATCACAACATCACTGATCAATGGAGTCATACATATACGTTATTGCCTCGCGCGAGGAAGGACCAGTCAAGATCGGATATTCGGATGATCCGTCGCGTCGCCTGAAACAACTTCAGACCGGGCACCCAGAAACCTTGCGCATATTTTATCAGGAAGAGATCGGCTACGGCCGCCGAAAGGCCAGTCTGCTCGAACGCATCATTCATAAGCAGAACGTTCACAAGCGTCTCAAAGGGGAATGGTACGACCTCACCGTCGAGAACGCCATCCTGGAAGTACAATATGCAATCATACGCTTCGGGGAAGACGGAAATCTGTATAATTACGTTTAGACGGTTAAGGACGGTGCTGAGCGGCACCGTTCTTTTTTGTTTGGAATAAATAAAGCGACATAATTAGCACGAACGCACCATGCCGACGCTCAGCGAGATTTTTCTAGATAGCCGCATTCCTCTCTTCGAGGCGGCAAAATACGACGAGATGTTTGGAGACATCAAGCGNTTCCTCGGAAAGCTTCCGCCATATGTGGAGGAACAGATAAGGAATGCCCGCAGCGTACTCAAAAAGAACGACCGCGTCGTTTGGTATCTGCGCCTTTGGAAGATCGGCCTGGTCTTGCACATGGAGAAGACCGGAAAGGCAGAAGGCCAGCTGCCCGAGGGCTATGCGGAAAAGCTCGTCGCCGACTACGCCAAGAAAGCCCGGATTTCGCCAAGAGAGGCTGAGGTCCATGCCACCACCGTTTTCCAGACCAACGTGCTCGTTACACTGGAGCACTTCCTGTCCCTCCCGATCCACGCGATCCAGACGTTCACATTCGCTTTCCAGGGGCCAGACGAGATCATCGATACCTTCACCGAGCTGGAGCAGGATTGGCAGAAGGACGGCGACAGAGCCTTCCGGGAGGATGATGATGTCGAGATCATCATAAAGTTCCCAGATGGCTTTGCCTGGGTGAACACCAACAGGGCGTCGTGCAGTAAGGAAGCCGAAGCAATGGGCCACTGCGGCAATAGTCCGCGTTGGGCCACCGATGATAAGATCATTTCTCTGCGTAAGTTGGTCAACCGTAATGGCGTCACCCTTCATGCGCCACATCTGACATTCATTCTGGATGGCGATGGATTTCTCGGTGAAATGAAGGGGTACGGTAACGCAAAACCCGCCGAAAAATATCACAAATACATTGTTCCGCTTCTTCTGCATCCCATCGTTCAAGGAATTAAGGGCGGTGGATACAGGCCGGAGAACAACTTTTCCATCTTCGATCTTCCCCCACGGGCCAGAGAGGAAC
>Ga0065720_1000292_pt1 | contig 39431 bp, 37 predicted proteins | sample Thericmetagenome_FD_59107 | JGI IMG/M metagenome (GOLD analysis project Ga0065720, IMG submission 59107) | Thermophilic microbial communities from the Joint Bioenergy Institute, California, USA of rice/straw/compost enrichment - eDNA_2 v2... | ecosystem: Engineered > Solid waste > Grass >... | reverse complement strand
AGCGCCGCCGTCAATAGCTGGCGCCGGCCGCGCGCGATGACGATGGCGAGGACACCGGTGAAGAGGAGGATGGCGACGATCTTCTCAACCTCGGCGCCAACGAGGATGCTGCTCGACGTCATGTAGGTGACGAAGTCGCGTGTCACCGGCCCGTCCCCGTCCGCGTCCCCGGCATGGAGGGCGTAGGCCGTCATCCCCACCCAGCCGGCGGCAGCGACGCATCCGGCGAAGATGACGAGGCGCGGCTCGAAGCGCAGCGCCCTGATGGCGATGAAGAGGAAGACGAGCAAAAAGGTCGGCGCCTTGAGATAGAAGGCTGCTGGCTGCTGGTATTGCAGGTGGAAGGACCAGATGAGACCGTAGAGCAGCCCGAAGTCGACGACCGTGAAGGCGGGCACCAGCCAGCCCCGCATCCGCCCGCGCCGGGCGAGCGCGACGCGCACGAGGCCGAGCACGAGGAAGATTCCGCCGACGACGGGAACGGGCCGGAAGGCGCCCATGGCGTCGAGCGCCTTGGGCGAGACGGCGTAGAGCACGTTGAAGAACACCGCGATGGCCACAACGAGCCAGGCGGAGAGCATCTCCGCCTCGCGCGTCTCGCCGTCGACGATGCGTTGCGCGCGCTCTGGCAGGCGCCCGAAGGTGCCGAGCGCCCCGAGCCGCCGCCAGGCGGAGCGCGTGCTGGCAGTGTCCAGGTTACCGACGGCCATGTTTCGCCCCGCCACTTGCCTCGCCGGGGCCATGTTAGCGCCGGCGGGCGCCGGGGCGAACCGCGCCCCTTATCAGGAGTTACTGCGCACGAGACGCGCGTTGGTCCGCTCCAGCCGCTTGGCGAGCTCGCGCATGACGGCAATCGACATCTGCGGGAACTGGTTGAGCAGCTCGAGGAAGACCCGCTTGTCGATCCGCAGGGCGACGACCGGCGTCGCCGCTGTCACCGTCGCCGAGCGCGGCGTGTCGGACAGGATGCCCATCTCGCCGACAACGTCGTTGCGGGCGAGCTCGGCCACCTTCAGCGGGCCCGAGGGCGTGTCGAGCGTCACCTCCGCCTGGCCTTCGAGGATGACATAGGCGGCATCGGCCGCATCGCCCTGCCGGAAGAACAGTTGCCCGGCGGAGAAATGCACCCGCTCGCCGGTGAAGGCGAGAAGCTTGAGCCGCGCGGGATCGATGTCCCGGAACATCGGCACCTGCCGCAGCGATTGAACTTCCGAATCGAGTGTCATCCGTGTCCCCCTACAGCACCGGCCGCCGCAGCGGAGCCGGCGTCGCGTCGGCTCGCACCGCCGGCCGGGCAGCGCCGCAGCTCCGCCCTTGCTCCCTCGAACACGATGAGCGCATCGAACCCCTCGGCCTGCGCTTCATCCCGTAGCACCGCGATCAAACAGCGATCCTCGAACATCGCCAGAAGGCCCTCACGGATGCGCCGCGCCTGCTCCTCACCATAGGCCACCAGCGCGCCGTCGAGAATGAGTATGTCGGGCTTCTTGATGAGGCATCGCACCAGATTGACGCCNGCCCGCTGGTGGGGGGCCAGAAGCCGCCCCCCGGGGCCGACCTGGAAGCCGAGCCCCACCTTCTCCNCCTCCTCGCGCAGGCCCAGCTCGTCGACCACGGCGCTCACCACGCCCATGACGCGCGACTGGGCGTCGGCGATGCCATGCGCAATGCGGCCGAAGAGCAAGTTCTCGCGCAGGGGGGCGGCATCGCACACCCGCTCGGGATCGTAGAGGTCGAGCTGGCGCGCCCAGACGGAACCATCGAGCTCTTGCCGGAAGATGGCACGGGCCGCGACGATCGCCTGCCGCAGCCGGTCGTCGAGAAGACCGAGGCGGTGGCGCGGCTCGATGTAGTCGAGTGCGAGGGCTATGAGACGCGAGCGGTCTTCCCCGATGAGGCTCTTCAGCCCCTTGGCCGCGATGCGCCGCAGGATATCCTCGTAGTCGGGCAGTTCGTCCGCATCGATGAAGGAGAACTGCTCGAAGAGCGGATGGCCCGGCGGCAGGTCGCGGAAGATCTCCGTCATCGTCTCGGTGATGCGTGCGCCGATGACGACGAGGTCGTCCGTCAGCCCGCCGCGGCTGAGCGCCTTGCGCACCACCGGGTTCACCGCCCGCCCCCGCCCCGTGAAGGCGGGCCCGACAGCGACGCCGAACAACAGGTTCTCGCCGATGCTGGCCTGGGCGTTGTAGCGCGCGGGATCGAAGGGCTCGACGAGGTTCTCGATGCCCTGTTCGGCCAGCATCGTGCGCAGGCGGCGGCGCGCCTCAACGACCTTTCCGGCAAGGTCGGGCATGCGCTGGCTGGACACGCGGCCGAGCAGGCCGAAGCGGTAGACGTCCTCGCGCATGCCGATCCTGCCGAGTGCCGCGAGCAGGACGCCGTCGAGCCCGTCGGCATCCTTCACGCCGAGGCGCTCGTAGTCGATCCACTCGTCATCGAGCCGGTCGACGGGATTGCCCGTGCGCTCGGCCTCCATGCGCCGGCGGCGCGCCTGCGGCCCGTCGTCCGGAATGCGCCGGACGGGCCGGTTGCGCAGGCCGTAGATGAGGTTNTCCCTGAGCGATCCGGGGAAGAGGGCGGGCTCCGACCCTGCATAGGCGAGATAGCGGCCGAGCTGGCTCTCGGGAATGCGTCCGAGATCGCGCCCCGCGATCGTGATGCGCCCGGCATATTCGTCGTGCCGGCGGGCAAGCGCCCGCGCCAGCGTGCTCGGCCCCGGGCCGCCGTTGCCGACAATTGCGAGCCGCACCGGAAACGGCAGCTCGAAGGAAAAATCCTCGACGAGGACGGAGCCGTGCGGGTCGGAGATGCGCAGGCGGTCGACGACGATGGGGCCCGCGAGCGGCCCGTCGTCCGTCTCCGGCGCGGCAAGGACATCGAGCGGGACGAGCTTGTCCGGCAGGAACTGCTGGATGATCTGATCATACTTGATCTGCACGTCGAGGCGCTGCTGGTCCCAGTCGATCAGCTCCTTCAGCGGCGGCGGCAGGTCCCGGTAGGCGCCGATGACGGCGACGAGCTGGCCGATGTCGAGCTGGCCCTTGAGTGCGAGATAGCCGCCGATGGCATAGAAAAGGAAGGGCGTGATCTGCGCGAGAAGGTTGTTGATGAACTTGACCATGAACTTCCACTTGTAGATGCGGAAGCGCAGGTCGAAGAGGTGGTGCAGCCGTTCGCCGATCTCCGCCTTTTCCCAGGCAGTGGCGTCATGGACGTGCACGGCCTCCATGCAATCGACGATCTCGGCGATGCGCCCGGCGAGCTTGCGGGAGGCGATCTGCCGCTCCTTGCCGAGGCGCAGCTGGACGCGCCGCATGCGCGGGATGACGACGAACTGCACCCCCACCACCGCTGCGGCGAGAAGGCCGAGCCACACGTTCTGGATGAGGATGAAGGCCATGGCCGTCGCGGCCTGGGTGCCGAGAAACAGGGGCTGGACAAAGGCATCGCCGATGAAGCCGCCGATGGGCTCGACCTCGTCCTTGATGATGGTCGCCGTCTCGGACGACTTCACGGTGCGCAGCGTCGAGGGGGTGAAGCGCAGCGTCGTCGAGAAGAGGTCGAATCGCAGCCGGCGCAGCATCCGCTCGCCGAGCGCCCCCTTGGCAACGTTGATCACATACTTGAACGCGCCGTTGATGAGGACGAGGGCGAGGAACAGCATCGACAGGCCGAAGAGCAGGCCCAGCTGGTCGACACGGAAGCCCTCGAACAGCTCAACCGCGCCCCCGCCCATGAAGGCGGGCAGGTCGAAGGCGATGATGAAAAACCGGGCTTCAGCGGCACCCTCGGCGAAGGCACCGCCCTGAATCGCGTCGTTGACGATGCGCTTCGGCAGGTCGAGCGACCAGAAATAGAATGGCAAGGAGGCGATCACGACCGCGAAGATCGCGAGCTGTTCGCGCTTGGAAAATCGCCAAATGTAGCGAAACAGGCTCTTGTCCAAGCCTTTCTCCTTGATTCAAGCTGCAGGCGTTGCCACTGTCCGTGACATACGCCCAGGAGGGAGTCTTGCTCGAGGACAGGGATGCGCGCCCGGCTGCATGCTAGAAGAATTAGATAAGGGCGCAAACGACCCTTGCCCCCTAGGCTACACCAACCGCGACTGACCAGGAGGCTGCCGATGAAGGCAGCAGAGATGGGCCCCCTGTTGCTGAACCCCGGGCAAGATGGGTACAGCCCGCATGCCGATCAAGACCAGCATGCGCGTGTCCTCATCTACAGCCACGATACGTTCGGCCTTGGGCATCTGAGGCGTTCGCGCGCCATCGCCAACGCGCTTGTGGCCGAGCGGCCCGGCGTTTCGGTGGTCATCATCTCGGGCTCTCCCGTCATCGGCAATTTCGAGTTCGGCTCGGGGGTCGACTACGTGCGGGTGCCCGGCGTCGTGAAGCAGCCGGACGGGGACTACCGCAGCCTCAATCTCCAGGTGCATCTCGAGGAAGCCATCGGCCTGCGCAGCGCCATCATCGAGCAGACGGCCCGCACCTTCCGGCCGGACCTCGTCATCGTGGACAAGGAGCCGACGGGTTTCCGCGGCGAGATCGTGCCCGCGCTCGAGCGTCTGCAGGGCACGGGGGCGCGCATCGTGCTCGGCGTGCGCGACGTGATGGACGAACCGGCCCTGCTAGTGCCCGAGTGGGAGCGCAAGGGCGCTGCCGAGGTGCTGGAGCGCTACTATGATGAGGTGTGGGTCTACGGCCTGCGCGAGATCTACGAGCCGCTCGCTGCCCTGCCGCTCGGCGAAGACATCACGAGGCGCATCACCTACACCGGCTACCTGCGCCGCAGCCTGCCGCAGGAGCCCGGCCTGACGCGCTATCCCAGGATCACGAAAGGGCCGTTCGTGCTCGTCACCACGGGCGGGGGCGGCGACGGAGACGACCTCATCGACTGGACGATCTCCGCCTACGAGACCTCCAGGCCGCCGGAACTTCCGGCGGTCATCGTCTTCGGCCCCTTTATCAACCGCGACACGCGACGCGGNTTCATGGAACGCATCGCACGCAACCCCAAGCTCGACGCCATTGCATTCGACACCAAGCTTGAAGTGCTGATGAGCCGCGCCACGGCCGTCGTCGCCATGGGCGGCTACAACACGTTCTGCGAGGTGCTGTCGCTCGACAAGCCCACGCTCATCGTGCCGCGCACCAGCCCGCGGCGCGAGCAGTACATCCGCGCCGTGCAGGCCGAGCGGCTCGGGCTCGTCAACATGCTTGTGCATGAGAACGGCCGGCGCGANCCNGAGCGGATGGCGCGCGCCATCGACCGGCTGCCGGANCAGAAACGTCCGTCGGAAGTNACCGTGCCAGGCCTCCTCGACGGGCTCGACGTCATCCAGCAGCGCTTTTCCTCGTGGCTCGCGCAGCGCGGCACGGGGGCGATGAGCCAGGCCGCCGAATAAGCGATATGACGAAGCAGGGTTCCCCTCGCGGCGCTTCGCCGCCGTCGCGCGTCGCCATCGTGGTAAAGGGCTATCCGCGCCTGTCCGAGACCTTCATCGCCCAGGAAATTCTCGGGCTGGAGCGCAACGGCCTCGACCTCGCCATCTGGTCCCTGCGCCACCCGACAGAGCGCGTCAGCCACCCCATGCACCGGCAGATCGCGGCGCCCGTCACCTATCTGCCCGAATATCTCTACCAGGAGCCGCTGCGGGTGCTGCGCGGCGCCCTCGCTGCCCTGCGCAATCCGCGGCTCGGCAGGCTCCTGTCGGCCTTCTGGCGGGACCTGAAACGCGATTTCACGCCCAACCGCGGCCGGCGCCTCGGGCAGGCACTGGTCATGGCCCGCGAGCTGCCGCCGGACATCCGCCACCTCCATGTCCACTACCTGCACACGCCCGCCTCGGTCGTGCGCTATACGAGCCTGCTGACGGGTCTCTCCTTCACGCTTCTCGGCCCACGCCAAGGACATCTGGACGACGCCGGAGTGGGAGAAGCGCGAGAAGATCGCCGAGAGCGCCNNGGGCGTCACCTGCACCGAGACGGGGCACCGCCACCTCGCCGCCCTGGCGCCGGACGCCGGGCATGTGCGCCTCGTCTACCACGGGCTTGATCTCTCGCGCTTTCCAGCCCCGCCAGAAGGGCGCCCGCCGCGCGACGGCAGTGATCCTGCCGATCCTGTCCGCATCATCTCCGTGGGACGGGCGGTGGCGAAGAAGGGTTACGACGACCTGTTCAGCGCCCTCGCCGCGCTGCCGGAGGGGCTGCACTGGCGCTTCGCACACATCGGCAGCGGCGAGCTGCTGGCCAGCCTCAAGCAGCAGGCCGCGGCCAAGGGCATCGGCCACAAGGTCATCTTCCTCGGCGCCAAGGCGCAACCGGACGTCATCAGCCTCATGCGCGAGGCGGATATTTTCGTGCTGCCGGCCAAGGAAGCCAAAAGCGGCGACCGTGACGGACTGCCCAACGTTGTCATGGAGGCGGCGAGCCAGGGCCTCGCCATCATCGCCACCGACTTCTCCGGCATTCCCGAGTTTATCCGCCACGACCGCGAGGGCTGGCTGACGCCGCCGGGTGACTGGGAGAGCCTCGCCAACGCCCTCAACCTGCTCGCCCGAGACCCGCAGGTGCGCCACCGGCTCGGCATGGCCGCCTATGAGCGGTTGCGGAACGACTTCTCCGCCGACGGCGGCATCGCGCGCATCGCAGCGCTCCTGCGCGCCAGCCTCAGCGTGNCGACCGACCAGGGCGCCGCCAAGACCGAGAAGGAGGAGGCACGGCCGTGAGCGGCGGCCCCCTGGCCTTCTACGCACCGCTCAAGGCCCCGGACGACGCGANGCCGTCCGGCGANCGGCGCATGGCTCGGCTGTTCCTCGCGGCGCTGGAACGGGCNGGCTANCGACCGGAAATCGCCNGCAGGATCAGGACGTTCGACGGATCCGGCGACAAANCGATTCAAGCACGGCTGCGCGCCGAGGGAGAGCGCGAGGCGGAAAGGCTCGTAGCAGCCTACGGCGCCCTCGCCCCGGCGCAACGGCCGCGGGCGTGGTTCACCTACCACGTCTACTACAAGGCTCCCGACTGGACGGGGCCGCGCGTCGCCGCGGCGCTCGGCATCCCCTATGTCGTTGCGGAGGGCTCGCGCGCACCCAAACGCGCCGGCGGACCGTGGGCCGTGGGCCATGAGGGCGCCGAGCGGGCGCTGGACGCTGCACGCCTCGTCTTCGTCATGACGCACAACGACCGCCCGGCGCTGGAGGCAGCCCGCCNGCCGGGGCAGGATCTCGTCGATCTTCCACCCTTTCTCGACGTAAGCGGGCGCAAAGGAGGCAATGCTGCGGGCCCGGCGGACAAGGCCGCCCGACCCGCCCGCCTGCTCACCGTGGCAATGATGCGGCCAGGCGACAAGCTGGCCAGCTACCGCCTGTTGGCGGAGGCGCTCGGCAGGCTCGCCGGGCTGCCGTGGCAGCTCACCATCGTCGGCGATGGCCCGGCACGGACCGAGGTCGAGGCGCTGTTCGCTCCCTTCGGCGAGCGGGTGCGCCTTGCCGGGCGCGTGGACGACAGGAACATCCTCTCCCATTTCTATGCCGAGGCCGANCTCTTCGTCTGGCCAGCAGTCAACGAGGCCTATGGCATGGTGTTTCTCGAGGCGCAGGCCGAGGGTTGTCCNGTCGTCGCAGGCGACGAAGGCGGCGTTGCGAGCGTTGTTCGCCACGGGGAGACGGGCGTCCTCACCCCGGCGCGCGACGCGGCGGCCTTCGCGACGGCCATCGTCGGCCTCCTCGGGGATGACGTGCGGCGGCGGTACATGGCAGCCGCGGCAAGCCGCTTCGTCCACGGCGAGCGCTCGCTCGAACGCGCCGCCACCGTCCTCGCAGACGCCCTGTCCGCCATCGGAGTTCGGCCTTGAAGCGTCACATTCTCATCGCCGTCACCCACCTGCTCGGCGCTGGGCATCTCACGCGCATGGCAGCGCTCGCCCGTGGCCTCGCGCGCGCCGGCCATCGCGTCACCCTCGCCTCCGGCGGCATGCCCGCGCCGCTGGTGCGGCTCGACGGCGTGGAGCTGCTGCAACTGCCGCCGCTGCGCTCGAACGGCGTCGATTTCCGCACCCTTCTCGACGCCGACGGCAAGCAGGCCTCGCCCGCACTGCTCCAGGAGCGGGCAGATCTCCTCGCCCGCGCCGTGAGGGAGGGCCGACCCGATGCGGTGATCACCGAGCTTTTTCCCTTCGGCCGCAGGATGTTGGCTGCGGAATTCATCACATTGATTCAAGCCGCCCGCGCGCTGAAGCCTGCCCCGATCCTGCTCGCCTCGGTGCGCGACGTGCTGGTGGCGCCCGCGCGCGCCGAGCGGGTTGCAGAGGCGGAGGCGCGGCTTCTGTCGGCCTATGACGGCATCCTCGTACACGGAGACGAAGCGGTGCTGCCGCTGTCGGCTTCATGGCCGGTGAGCGCCGCGCTGCAACCGCTCCTCCACTATACCGGCTATGTGGACGAAGGGGCCGACCGCCCGCAGCAGGCCGAGCCGGACGACGCGCCGCGGGGCGACTTCGTCCTCGTCTCGGGCGGCGCCAGCGCAGCCGCCATGCCGCTCTACCGGGCGGCCATCGCGGCTGCCGGTCTCATGCCAGAACGTCCCTTTCACCTGCTCGTCGGCCAGGGAGTGGANGCAGAANTGTTCAACGAGCTCGCGGCGGCCGCCCCGGTCAACTGCACCGTCGAGCGGGCGCGCCCTGACTTCCGGGCCCTGCTCGCGCGCTGCGCCGTCTCGNTAAGCCTCGCGGGCTACAACACCGTGACGGATCTCATCCGCACGCGGGCACGGGCTGTGCTCGTGCCCTTCGAGGAAGGCAACGAGACCGAGCAGCGCCAGCGTGCCGAGCATCTCGCCGCCTCCGGTCTCGCAGAGGTGGTGCCCCAGGCGGCGCTCGACGGCCCGCTGCTGGCCGAGGCCATTGGCCGCGCGCTGTCGCGGCCGCGGCCGGAGGCGCTCGCCGTCGCGCTCGACGGTGTGGAACGGTCGACGGCGATCATCGAGGAGCTCTGCGCGCGTCCCCGGCCGGCAGCAGCGCCACTCGCGCCCCTCCGCGCCGGCACCGATGGTGAGGCGCGCGGCTGGGCCGCGCTCGAGGAGGCGCTCGACATGCTCGCCCGCAGCGGCCGGCGGCTCGGCCTGTGGTGGCGCGACGACGACGCGACGCATACGACGCCAGCCCTCGACAGGCTGCTCGCACTCTCCGAGCGCACCGGCGTGCCGGTGGCGATTGCCGCCATCCCGTCGCGGACGGGTAACGACCTTGCGGTGCGGCTCGCCACAGTGCCGCACGCGCAGGTGCTGGTACACGGCTTTGCCCACGCCAACCACGCCCCGGCTGACGAGAAGAAGGCCGAGTTTGGGCCCCACCGCGACCCGACGGAGCTGACGCGCGACCTGCGCAGCGGCCTGATGCTGGGCCAGGCGCTCTTCGGCGACAAGCTGGTTCCCGCCTTCGTGCCACCCTGGAACCGGTGCACCCCGGACATCGCCCCTGCCCTAGCCCGTGCAGGCTATAGCGGGCTTTCACTCTTCGGCGACCGGACGGCGGCCGACATGGCCGGCCTGCCGCTCGTCAACACCCACGTCGACCCCATCGACTGGCGTGGCACCCGCAGCCTCGTCGATCCGGCTCGCCTGCTCGCAGGGCTCGCACAGGCCATCCTGCGGCGCGTAGGCGGTCTCGCCGACGCGGACGAGCCGATCGGCCTCCTCACCCATCACCTGGTGCACGACGAGGCCGTCTGGCAGTTTTGCGAACGGCTCCTCACCGTTCTGGGGAGCAGCGGCGCCCTCACCCCGCTTTCGGCCCGCGAGATCTTCGCCGGCACGCGGGAGGGCCGCGCCCTCCGGCCATGAGNGGCCTGCCGGCACTTNCGTTTGCCATCAGCCGAGGGGTGACCGAAGAAAGTCATTTTAACTTTTGCGCGTAGCGCTTTAGTGTTGGAACTTCCCAGGGGGCATCGGGAGAGTGGCGTTGACGCCGGCACAAGAGCGCGCCAACCACATATTGCTCAGCATCCGCGACCTCGCTGTCGAGTTTGCTGGCGACGGGGGCGGTGTTTTCCGAGCGCTCGGCGGCGTCTCGTTCGACATTCCCTCCGGAAGCACGGTCGCCCTCGTCGGGGAATCGGGCTCGGGCAAGTCGGTCACTGCCCAGGCGATCATGCGCATCCTGCCCAAGAAGGGGCGGATTGCGGCTGGCAGCATCCTCTTTGACGAAGCCGGCGGTGCCCCTGTCGACATCGCGCAGCTTCCCCCCGGCAGCGAGGCGATGCGCGCCCTGCGCGGCGGGCGCATTGCCATGATCTTCCAGGAGCCGATGACATCGCTGTCGCCCCTGCACACGGTGGGTGACCAGGTGACGGAGGCTCTGCAGCTGCACTGCAAGGTCACCCCGCAGGAGGCGCGCGCCGAAGCGGAACGCGTCTTCGCCCGCGTTGGCTTCCCCGATCCCAAGCGCACCTTCGTCACCTACCCCTTCGAGCTGTCCGGCGGCATGCGCCAGCGGGCGATGATCGCCATGGCGCTCATCTGCAAGCCCGCCCTGCTCATCGCCGACGAGCCGACGACGGCGCTCGACGTCGACGACCCAGGCGCAGATCCTCGACCTCATCCGTGAGCTGCAGGCCGAGACGGGCATGGCCGTGCTGATGATCACCCACGATCTTGGCGTAGTCGCCAACGTGGCTGACGAGGTGGTGGTCATGTACCGCGGCCGCATCGTCGAATCCGGGNCGCGCGACGAGCTCTTTCGCAACCCGCAGCACCCCTATCTCAAGGCGCTGATGCGCGCGGTGCCACGCTTCAACATGGCGCCCGGCGAGCGGCTGACGCCGCTGCGCGAGGTGGCGAGCGGCGAGATCATCGCCGCCGCAGCCGCTGCCTGCCCCGTGCGCCCGGTGCCGCGGGGGCCGGTGCTCTCGGTCGAGGACGTGTCGAAGACCTACACCATGCGCGCCGGCTGGTTCTCGGGCGAGACGCGCAAGGTGCACGCCGTCAACCGCGTCAGCCTCAAGCTGACGCCCGGCACGACGCTGGGCCTCGTCGGCGAATCCGGCTGCGGCAAGACGACCCTCTCGAAGATGATCATGCGCGCCCTCGCGCCCGACGAGGGGCGCGTCCTCTTCGACGACGGGGACGGCCCGCGCGACGTGCACGCGCTGTCGGGCGACGATCTCTTCGCCTATCGCCGGGCGGTGCAGTTCGTCTTCCAGGATCCGTTCTCCTCGCTCAACCCGCGCATGACGGTGTACGAGATCCTGACCGAGCCGCTCGTCATCCACGGCATCGGCACGCCCGACGAACATTTCGCCAAGGCGAAGATGCTGATCTCGCTCGTGGGCCTGGAAAAGCACCACCTGCGCCGCTATCCGCACTCCTTCTCCGGCGGCCAGCGCCAGCGCCTCGGCATCGCGCGGGCACTGGCGCTGTCGCCGCGCGTGCTGCTGTGCGACGAGCCAGTGTCGGCGCTCGACGTGTCGGTGCAGGCGCAGATCCTCAACCTGCTCAAGGACCTGCAGGCGGCGCTCGGCCTCTCCTACCTCTTCGTCTCGCACAATCTCGCGGTCGTCGACTACATCGCNGACGACATCGCCGTGATGTGCCGCGGCCGCATCGTGGAGCAGGCGCCCAAGCAGNTGCTCTTCAGGCGGCCGCTACATCCCTACACGCAGGCNCTGCTGGCGGCGGTGCCGAGCCCGGACCTCGACCGTCCGCTCGACTTCGCCAAGCTGCGCAGCGACCGCTTCTCCAATCCCGCCGACTGGCCTGTGCCCTACCGGCTGACGGCGGACACCCCCGGCGAGATGGTGGANGTCGAGCCCGGCCACCTCGTGCGCGTGACCGACGCCGGCGCGAGGATCGCAGCATGACGGCGCGTTGCCTTCCGACCGTCTCCCTGCGCCGTGCGACGGCGGGTCTCCTGNTCTGCCTCGCGGCCCTCGTTGCCGGCCCCGGAGCCGCGGAAGCGATGCCGGCCCTCAAGGAGACACCGTTCTTTGCCGAGGTGGTCGGCAGCGGCCAGCTGCCTCCGATTGCCGAGCGGGTGCCACAGGAGCCGCTGGTGGTNGATCTCGAGGCACACGGCCGCGTCACGGGACGGCAGGGCGGCTCGATCAGGACGCTGGCCGCCAGAGCGCGTGACATCCGCTACCTGTCCGTCATGGCCTATGCCCGGCTCGTCGGCTACGATGAGAACCTCAATCTCGTGCCGGACATCCTTGCCTCCTACGACGTGGAGGAAGGGCGCCGCTTCACGCTGCACCTGCGCAAGGGGCACCGCTGGTCGGACGGGCACCCCTTCACCGCCGAGGACTTCCGCTACTGGTGGGAGGATGTCGCGCTCAACCGCCACCTCATGCCGGCGGGGCCGCCCGATTTCATGCTCGTCGACAACGAGCTGCCGACCTTCGAGGTACTGGACGAGACCACCGTGCGCTATACGTGGTCGAAGCCAAACCCCCTCTTCCTGCCCACGCTGGCCAAGCCGCTCGCCCCGCACATCTACCGGCCGGCGCATTTCCTGAAGCGCTTTCACGCGCGCTACACCGACCCCCAGTCGCTGGCGCAGGCCGCCGCGCGGCAGAAGCTCAAATCCTGGGCCGCGCTGCACAACCGCGTCGACGCGATGCCGGACTTCTCCAACCCCGAGCTGCCGACCCTCGACCCCTGGCGCGTCGTCACCGCAGGCCCGTCGAGCCGCTTCGTCTTCGTTCGCAATCCCTACTACCACCGCATCGACACCGCCGGGCAGCAGCTCCCCTACATCGACAAGGTCTACGTCGACATCGCCTCGAGCGGGCTGCTCGCCGCCAAGGCGAATGCCGGCGAGGCCGACCTCCTGGCGCGCGGCCTGACCATGGCCGACATCCCCGTGCTCAAGCAGGGCGAGAAGGCGAAGGGCTACCGCACCCTGCTGTGGCCCATCGCCCGCGGCTCGGAGGTGACGCTCTATCCCAACCTCACCACGACCGACGCGGAGTGGCGCAAGCTCAACCGCGACGAGCGCTTTCGCCGGGCGCTCTCCCTCGGCATCGACCGACGCACCATCAACAACGCCCTGTTCTTCGGCCTCGGCATGGAGGGCAACAACACCGTCCGCGAGGGCTCGCGCCTGTTTGAGGAGCCGTTCCGGAAGCTCTACGGCACCTATGATCCCGGCGAGGCCAACCGGCTGCTGGACGAGATCGGGCTCGACCGGCGCGACAGCTCCGGCGTGCGGCTGCTGCCGGATGGGCGCCAGCTCGAGATCGTCGTCGAGGTGGAGGGCGACATGACGATGCTCGTCGACACCCTCCAGCTCATCGGCGAGTTCTGGCGCGAGATCGGCATCAAGCTCTTCATCAAGCCGCAGGACAGGACGGTGCTGCGCAACCGCGCCTATTCCGGCCTGCCGGTGATGACTGCCGGCCCAGGCCTCGACAATGCCATCCCCACGGCGGCGATGCCGCCCGGCGAGCTCGCCCCCATCAGCCAGTATCACCTCTCCTGGCCCAAGTGGGGCCAGTATGTGGAAACGCACGGCAAGGTCGGCGAAGCCTGCGACATGGAGAAGCCGAAGGAGCTGCTCGCCCTCTACCGGCAGTGGCTGGGCACGACGGACGAGGCCGAGCAGGAGCGCATCTGGAAGCGAATGCTCATGCTGCACGCCGAGAACCAGTGGACGATCGGCACGGTGGCCGGTGCGCTGCAGCCCATCGTGCTGCGTGACGGCCTCGCCAACTTCCCGGACAAGGCGCTCTACAGCTGGGAGCCGACCGCCCTCCTCGGCATCTACCGCATCGACGAAATGTTCTGGGACCGCGCCGACCGGCGCGTGGCGGCTGCGCAATGATCGGTTTCGTCGCTCGACGGCTCGTCACCATGGCGCTGACGCTCGCCGTCATCAGCCTTCTCGTCTTCCTCATCATCAAGCTGCCACCCGGCGACTTCCTGACCAACCAGATCGCCGAGCTGCGGGCCCAGGGCGACGCAGCGGCAACGGCCAAGGCCGAGTTCCTCATCAAGCAATACGGCCTCGACCGGCCGGTCCTCGAGCAGTACCTCGTCTGGATCGGCGTATGGCCGGGCCCCAACGGCTTCTCCGGCCTGCTGCANGGCGACTGGGGCTGGTCGTTTGAGTACGACCGGCCGGTCAACGAGGTCGTCGGCGACGCGCTGTGGCTGACGCTGCTCGTCAACCTCACCACGGTCGTCTTCCTGCACGTCGTGGCCATTCCCATCGCCATCTATTCGGCGACGCGCCAATACTCGATCGGTGACTACCTCGCCACCTTCGTCGGCTACATCGGCCTTGCGACGCCCAACTTCCTCCTGGCGCTCGTGTTGCTCTACTACATGAACCACTGGTTCGGCATTTCCATCGGCGGCCTGTTCGATCCCGAATATGCGAACGAGCCGTGGAGCCTCGCCAAGGTGGGCTCCCTGCTGCAGCACCTTATCGTGCCGACCATCGTCATCGGCCTGTCGGGCACGGCGGCGATGATCCGGCGCATGCGCGCCAATCTGCTCGACGAGCTGTCGAAGCAGTACTACGTCACGGCCAAGGCCAAGGGCATGCCGCAGACGCGGGCGCTGCTCAAATATCCGTTCCGCATGGCCCTCAACCCCTTCATCGCCGACATCGGCAACCTGCTGCCCAACCTCGTCTCNGGCTCGGTGCTGGTGTCGCTCGTGCTCAGCCTGCCGACCGTGGGCCCCATCCTCCTTGCGGCTCTCAAGTCGCAGGACCAGTTCCTCGCCGGCTTCATTCTCATGTTCGTCGCGGTGCTCACGGTCGTCGGCATGCTGATCTCCGACCTGCTGCTGGCGTGGCTCGACCCGCGCATCCGGCTGGGGCAACGCTGAGATGACGAACGTGAGCCAGATGCCCTCCCGGCGCCGCAGCGCACACTTCGTCGACAAGGCGCCCTTCGACCCTGGCGCAAGCGAGCCCGGCGGCCGTGAGGACGAGCGCTTCTTCCGCGCCTCCTCGCTCACGCTCATCTGGTGGAAGTTCCGCCGCAACAAACTGGCCGTCGTTTCGGCCTTCATCCTCGTCGTGCTCTATGCGGCCATTCCCTTCGTCGAGGTGATCGCGCCCTACGGGCAGGCCCAGCGCAACGGCGATTTCCTCTACGCGCCTCCGCAGCCAGTGCATCTGTTCCACGAAGGCTCGTTCGTCGGCCCCTTCGTCTATCCCTACAGCTTCCGCTTCAACCTCGAGACCTTCACGCGCGACTACGAGGTCGACACCAGCCGCCCGCAGCCGCTGCGCTTCTTCTGCGCCGGCGAGCCCTATCGTTTCTGGGGGCTGTTCGAGACGCGCTTCCACCTCGTGTGCCCGCCCGAGGGCGGCACGTTCTTCCTGCTCGGCACCGACCGGCTGGGGCGAGACATCTTCTCGCGCATCGTCTACGGGGCGCGNATCTCGCTCACCATCGGCATCGTGGGCATTGCCGTGTCCTTCGCGCTCGGCCTGTTCTTCGGCGGCATCGCCGGCTATCTGGGCGGATGGGTGGACAACGCCATCCAGCGTCTCATCGAGATCCTTCGCTCGCTGCCGGAGCTGCCCCTGTGGCTGGCCCTGTCGGCCGCCCTGCCGCCGAACTGGAGCCCCGTGCTCGTCTTCTTCGGCATCACCATCATCCTCGGCCTGCTCGACTGGCCGGGCCTGGCGCGGGCGGTGCGCTCCAAGCTGCTCGCCCTCCGGGAGGAGGATTTCGTCAAGGCGGCGGAGCTCATGGGCGCCTCGCGGGCGCGCATCATTGGCCGGCACCTCATCCCGAACTTCATGAGCCACCTCATCGCCTCGGCGACGCTGTCGATTCCCTCAATGATCCTCGGCGAGACGGCCCTGTCCTTCCTCGGGCTCGGCCTGNGGCCGCCGATCACGAGCTGGGGCGTGCTGCTCAACGAGGCGCAGAACCTGGCGGCAGTGAACCTCTATCCCTGGCTGCTGTGGCCCATCGCCCCCGTCATCGTCGTCGTCCTCGCCTTCAACTTCATGGGCGACGGGCTACGCGACGCGGCCGANCCCTACCACTGANCNANCGGCTGCTCGANCTGGTGCGCGACGAGTTGCATGCGGTCNACGTCCACGAGGCCGAAGTCGCTGATCTTGAGATGCGGGATCACCGGCAGCGGCAGAAANGCCACCTGCAGGAAGGGCTCGGGCAACGTCACGCCAAGCCCACGGGCCGCCGTNCGCAGNGGGCCGANGCCGGCATGGACCTCCTCATAGGGCCTGTCGCTCATCAGGCCCGCGACCGGCAGGGGCAGTTCCGCCCGGACCACCCCNCCCTCGACGACGACGAAGCCGCCACCGATGGCGCCGAGGCGGTTGACGGCGAGCGCCATGTCCGCGTCGTCGACTCCGACGACGCAGATATTGTGGCTGTCGTGCCCGACGGACGAGGCGATGGCCCCGCGCTGCATGCCGAAGCCCGAGACGAAGCCGCGCCCGATGTTGTCATTGTGCCCGTGGCGGGCGACGACCGCGACCTTGGCGATATCCGACGCCGGATCGGCGACGAGGGCGCCGTCGCGCGCAGGCACGGGACGGCTCAGCTTTTCCGTGATGATCTTGCCGGGGATGACACCGATGACGGGCTGCTCGCCCGCCGCGCCGGGGATGGCGAAATCAGCTGCCGAGACCTCGCGCGCCTTCATGCTGGCGAGGCCGATGAGCGCCACGGGCTCACGCTGCGCAAACAGATCTGGCCGCAGCAGCCGCCCGCCGACGATGACGTCCGACACCTGGCATTCCTCCAGATGGTCGAGGAGGACGATGTCGGCCCGCTTGCCGGGCGCGATCATGCCGCGGTCGAACAGACCGAACGCGGTTGCAGCCGTCAGCGAGGCGGAGCGATAGGCNGCGAGCGGCGGCGCGCCGAGGGCGATGGCGGTNCGGATGAGGAAGTCGATGTGCCCTTCCTCCGCAATGTCGAGCGGGTTGCGGTCGTCGGTGCAAAAGGCAAGGAAGGGCGAGGTTGTGAGCGTGAGCAGCGGCGCGAGGGCGTGCAGGTCCTTCGACACCGAGCCCTCGCGGATGAGCACCGTCATGCCCTTGCGGATCTTCTCGAGCGCCTCCTCCGCGCTCGTCGCCTCGTGCTCGGTACGGATGCCGGCGGCGCAATAGCCGTTGAGATCCTTGCCCCTCAGCAGCGGGGCGTGGCCGTCGATATGGCTGTTGGCGAAGGCCTGCAGCTTCGCGACGCAGGCGGCATCGAGCGCGAGGACGCCGGGAAAGTTCATGAACTCGGCGAGCCCGATGACCTTGTGATGGGCCAGGTAGGGCAGAAGGTCGTCGGCATCGAGCCTCGCGCCGGACGTCTCGAGCGCCGTCGCCGGCACGCAGCTCGACAGCTGCACGAAGAGGTCCATCACCATGCGCTCGGACGAGGCGAGGAAGAAGTCGAAGGCTGCGGCCCCGAGCACGTTCGCCATCTCGTGCGGATCGCAGATCGCGGTCGTCACGCCATGGGGCAGGACGCAGCGTTCGAACTCCTGCGGCGTCACCAGCGACGATTCGACATGGCAATGGGTGTCGATGAAACCCGGCACAGCGATACGCCCGCCGCCATCGATGGTCTCGCGCCCCTCGTAGCGGTCATACGTGCCAACGATGGTGTCGCCGCATAGCGCGATGTCCGTCGCGACGAGATCGCCCGTCACAAAATCGAGCAGCCGGACGTCGCGCACGACGACATCCGCCGCGGCCGCGCCCCTGCCCTGCGTCACACGCTCGCTCAAGCTCGCCCGCGCCATCGCTCGTCCCCGCCAGCGGCAAGCTGCCCACATCCTAGACGCGATCCTAGACGCGCACCGTCGGGAGGCAAACGCCGGACGCGAAAAGGCGGCCCGCCGGGGCGGGCCGCCTGGTGCGGCGCGCGACACGTCACGCGCCCACCTTTGCTACCGTCACTGGTTCGGCGCGGCAGCCGGCGGCGTGGCCGGAGCCGGCGGCGCGGTCTGATCCGCCGGCCGCGTCGAACCCGTACTCATCTTGTCCTGTTCGGAGCGGATGTCGGCGAGCGTCTTGAAGGCCGGGGCCTGCTCAAGCTGCTCGCGGGTGGCCGACAGCGTGATCTTCTCGATCTCGCCTTCGGCGTTCTTCGACACCTGCAGCTCGGAGAACGGGATGGCGACATCCTTCTGGCCGATGCCGAGGAAGCCACCGACGCCGATCACGGCCGCATCGGCCTGGCCTTCCTGGCCGAGCACAACGTCGCTGATCTCGCCGATGGTCTTGTCGTCCATGCCGACCACCGTCTTGCCCATCAGGTTCGAGACCATCCACTGNGATTCGCCTTGGGCGGTCACGAAACCGGCCGGCGCGCCCATGGCCGGGGCCGCGGCCGAGCTGTCGGGAGCCTTCATCTCGGTGGCGCCGGGCGTGCTCGGCACGGCGGGCGCGGCGCCGGGCGCCTGCGGCTGTACAGCCGGCGGGGTCTGCTCGGGGGTCGACGGAGCAGTGGTCTGCGCCATGGCCGGCACGGCCAACAGCAGCGCAGCAGTTGCAACGGTGACACCAAACTTGGTTCGCATGACGGAATCCTCTCTTCTGCTGACCTTCGCGGGACGCGCGGTCCCCTTGCGTCACGCCCCCTTCGGGCGCGCGCTCAGGTCGGCCTGGTTCGCGTGCTTTCCGATCGAACCGTGGATGCAGTTCACGCCTCGCCATCCACGTTCGTGAGACCAACACGCGAAAGGAGCGGATGGTTCCGACAGGCGACGAAAACCTGTCCTTTTCCGGCAGATGCCGCCGCAACGCTGCGCACGGCAAGGAAAAGGGCGCGGCACCGGTGTGCCGCGCCCTTCCCGGTCNGATGGCCGCTGGCGTCAGCGCGCCGCGACGACCATGATCTCGACCTTGTATTCCGGAGCAGCGAGCTTGGCCTCGACGGTGGCGCGGGCCGGCGTGTGGCCCTGCGGCACCCACGCGTCCCACACCTCGTTCATCTTGGCGAAGTCGGCCATGTCCGCCAGCCAGATGTTGGCCTTGAGGATCTTGGTCTTGTCGGTGCCGGCCTTCTTCAGCGTCTCGTCGATCTGGGCGAGGATCTGGCGGGTCTGGCCAGCCGCGTCCTGCGTCGTGTCCTCGGCGACCTCACCGGAGAGGAAGACGAGATTGCCGAAGACCACCGCCTCGCTCATGCGCGGGCCGACGCCGATGCGTTCGATCGAAGACATGTTCACTCCTGAAGCTCAGAGAAGGGATGCAACGGCTTACCCTGCCCCGCCCGCCACGGGAAGCCCCCGGCGGGCACGCCACCATTGCCCTCACCCGCGGCCGACGAAGGGCATCTTCGTCGCCATCACGGTCATGAAGAGCACATTGGCGTCGAGCGGCAGGCTCGCCATGTGCAGCACGGCGTTCGCCACATGGGTCACGTCCATCAGCGGCTCCTTCCTGATGGAGCCGTCCGCCTGCGGCACGCCCTCGGCCATCTTGGCGGCCATGTCGGTCGCCGCATTGCCGATGTCGATCTGCCCGCAGGCGATGTCGTACTTGCGCCCGTCGAGCGAGGTGGAGCGCGTGAGACCCGAGATCGCGTGCTTGGTGGCCGTATAGGGTGCCGAGTTTGGCCGCGGCGCATAGGCCGAGACGGAACCGTTGTTGATGATGCGGCCGCCGCGCGGGTTCTGGTCCTTCATGATCCTGAAGGCTTCCTGCGTGCACAGGAACGGCCCCGTGAGATTGGTGTCGACCACCTTCTGCCACTGCTCGTAGGTGAGCTCCTCGAGCGGCACGCCCGGCGCCGAGACGCCGGCATTGTTGAAGAGCACGTCGAGCCGCCCGAAGCGCTCCTCGCAGGCGGCGAACAGGGCCTTGACCGACTGCGGGTCGGTGACGTCCGTCGGCACGGCGAGCGCCTGGNCGGCCCCGGCGCCGGCGAGGCGAATCGTCTCCTCCAGCGCGTCCNTGCGACGGCCTGCGAGGACGACGTTGTAGCCNTCCTTGAGGAAGGCGATCGCCACCGCCCGTCCNACGCCGGATCCCGCGCCCGTGATGATTGCCACCTTGCCCTTCGATGCCATGCGACGTCTCCCTGTCCCCGGCCGCTCGTGCGGCGCTTGTCGGCTCTGAAACGGTTTAATAGCCGGACAGTAGCGGCTCTCGGCGGCAATGTGGAGGCCGNCGGGCGGAATGCCGGGGATGTGGACAGGGAATGCGCGGCCGGCGGCCNGCGNAGGCCCGATGTCGCGGNAGGCGNNCTCGCNCCGGTCCGTCACATCCTGAANACGCCGAATCTCGTCTCCTCGATCGGCGCGTTGAGGCAGACGGAGAAGGCAAGGCCNAGCACGCGGCGCGTCTCGGAGGGCAGGATGATGCCGTCGTCCCACAGGCGGGCGGTGGCGTAATAGGGNTTGCCCTCCTCCTCGTAGCGCGCGCGGATGGGGGCCTTGAANGCCTCCTCCTCCTGCGCGCTCCAGGCCTTGCCCTCGGCCTCNAGGTTGTCGCGCCTGATGGTGGCGAGCACGCTCGCCGCCTGCTCGCCGCCCATCACCGAGATGCGGCTGTTCGGCCAGGTGAAGAGGAAGCGCGGCGAATANGCCCGCCCGCACATGCCGTAGTTGCCGGCACCGAAGGAGCCGCCGACAAGCACCGTGATCTTCGGCACACGGGCGCAGGCGACGGCAGTGACGAGCTTCGCCCCGTCCTTGGCGATGCCGCCGGCCTCGTACTGCCGGCCCACCATGAANCCCGAGATGTTCTGCAGGAAGAGGAGCGGNATGCGCCGCTGGCAGCACAGCTCGATGAAATGCGCGCCCTTGAGCGCCGATTCGGAAAAAAGGATGCCATTGTTGGCGATGATGCCGACGGGGATGCCCCAGATGCGGGCGAAGCCGGTGACGAGCGTGGTACCGTAGAGGCGCTTGAACTCGTCAAACTCNGACCCGTCGACGAGCCGGGCGATCACCTCGCGGATGTCGTACTGCTTCTTGAGGTCGGTGGGCACGAGGCCCTCCAGCTCGGCCGGGTCGTAGAGGGGCTCGACCGGCGTGGTCAGGGCGATGTCGCTTTTCTTGACGGTGTTGAGGTTGGCGACGATCCGCCGGGCGAGCGCGAGGGCATGCACGTCGTCCACCGCGTAATGGTCGGCGACGCCCGACTGGCGGGCATGCACGTCCGCGCCGCCGAGATCCTCCGCCGAGACGACCTCGCCCGTGGCCGCCTTCACCAACGGCGGACCGCCGAGGAAGATGGTGCCCTGCCGGCGCACGATGATGGTCTCGTCCGACATGGCCGGCACATAGGCGCCGCCGGCCGTGCATGATCCCATGACCACGGCGATCTGCGGAATGCCGAGGGAGGACAGGGTCGCCTGGTTATAGAAGATGCGGCCGAAGTGATCCCTGTCGGGGAAGACCTCGGTCTGGTGCGGCAGGTTGGCCCCGCCCGAATCGACGAGGTAGATGCACGGCAGCCTGTTATCGCGCGCGATCTCCTGCGCGCGCAGGTGCTTCTTCACCGTCATCGGGTAGTAGGTGCCGCCCTTGATGGTCGAATCGTTGCACACGATCATGACCTCGCGGCCCTCGACGCGGCCGATGCCGGCGATCAGCCCGGCACCGTGGATCGCTTCGCCGTACATGCCGAAGGCCGCGAGCGGCGCGATCTCGAGAAACGGCGAGCCCGGATCGATGAGGCGCATGACGCGTTCGCGCGGCAGCAGCTTGCCGCGGGCCAGGTGTCTCTCCCGCGCGCGGGGCGGGCCGCCTTGCGCCACCTCGGCCCGCCGCGCCTCGAGTTCCGCCCTGAGCTCGGCCCAGGCGGCGGCGTTGGCGCGGAAATCGGCGGATGACGAATCGATCGCGCTCTCGATGGCCGGCACGCGTCCCTCCCCAAGGCTTGCCCCGCACGGCGGGTCGTCGGCCGGACTATGGCGCCCTGCCCGCCGTCCGGCAACGTGCGCCGATGCCAAGGCGCGTTTGGAGAGGGCCGTCGCCGCCCCGGCGGCGCGCTCAGGCCGGCACAGAAACGGTGGGGCCGAAGATGTCCTCGAAGCGCGCCCTCAGCGCGGCATCGACCTCCGGCATGGTAACCGGGATGCCAAGGTCGACGAGGCTGGTGACGCCGTGCTCGCGCACGCCGCAGGGTACGATACCGGAGAAGTGCGACAGGTCCGGCTCCACGTTGAGGCTGATGCCGTGGAAAGTGACCCACCGGCGCACGCGGATGCCGATGGCGGCGATCTTGTCCTCCGCTGCCNGCCCCTTCTCGGGCCGGCGCACCCAGACGCCGACGCGGTCCTCCCGCCGCTCGCCGCGCACGTTGAAGCTGTCGAGCGTGGCGATGAGCCAGGCCTCGAGCGCAGCGACGAAGGCCCTCAGGTCCTGCGTGCGCCGCGACAGGTCCAGCATGACATAGGCCACCCGCTGGCCCGGCCCGTGATAGGTGAACTGGCCGCCGCGACCGGAGCGGAAGACGGGAAAGCGGCCCGGATCGACGAGATCGGCATCGTTGGCCGAGGTGCCGGCCGTGTAGAGCGGCGGATGCTCCAGCAGCCAGACGCATTCGGCCGCCTCGCCCGCCGCAATCGCCGCGACGCGGGCCTCCATGGCGGCCACCGCCTCCTCGTAGCCCACATAGCCCTCGCTGATGCGCCACTCGACGGGCGGCGCGCCCGCCTGCGGCAGCATCACGCTGCTCAACTCGTCTCTCGCCCTCAGCACCGCACCGCCATCCTGTCCCGTGACACGCCGACGCATCCCGCGCGGCCCGCCGCAGAAAGTGGGGCGCCTTCCCGCATTCGACAAGTTCGAAAGTCGCAGCGCAGCCCCCGCAGCGGCGGCGCAAGCCGTGGCAGCCCCCGGAAAACGCCGGCGCAGCGCCTTTTTTCATGCCCGCGGCGTGGGGTTTTTGCACAGGCCGCAAGGGGGCTCTTGTGGAGCCGACTCCGATCTGTTACATCCCAGCCCGCTTCCGGAAACGGACGTTTCCAACGAAGCGGTTGCGGTCGTGGCGGAACTGGTAGACGCGCTACCTTGAGGTGGTAGTTCCGAGAGGAGTGGAGGTTCGAGTCCTCTCGACCGCACCATGAATTCGAGCCGACGGCTCCAGACGGCGGTCCCGCGAGGGATCGCCGTTTTGTTTTCGCCCGGCCTTACTTCTGCCGGGTGCGCCATCGAGAAGCGTTGTTCCCTCAGCTGTCAATGACGCTCATGAAGGCTCCCGTTCTCGTCGTTTCGCTCGCCCTGGCGCTCGCGGCCTGCACCACGGCGGGCTCCAAACGCCAGACCGTCGATTCCGTATCGTCGCAGGCCGCGCCGGCCGCGGCCGCTGCCGTCTCGCGCTTCCGTGCGGCGAACGGGCTCGGTCCGGTGACGCCGGACGACGCGCTCAATGCGGCAGCGCGGCAACAGGCCCGCGCCATGGCGGAGAAGAACCTGCTCTCGCACGACGCCGCCGGCTCGTTCTGGAACCGCATGAACGCCACCGGGCGGCGCTTCACGCACGGGGCGGAAAACATCGCCATGGGGCAGCGCTCGCTGGAGGAGGTGGTGGAGGACTGGCGTCGCTCGCCGGAGCACCGCCGCAACATGCTCCAGTCCCCCGCCTCCCACATTGGCTTCGCCCACGCTCGGGCGGGCGGACGCAACTACTGGGTGCTCGTCATCGGAGGCACCGCCCCGCGCGGGCCGCAGCCCGGCATGTGAGTCGATTCGCCCGCGGGACGGGCGCGAAGGCCGTCCGCGTGCAACAAAGCCGGCCGTGGGCGGTTGTCTTCCTCAAACAGCCCCCCTAGAAGGGCGTCGAACTCCACACACATCAGCGGGCGGATGAGCATGGTGAACGTCGAGCATGAGACGGCGCCCGAGGCGCTCGCGTTCCGGGACGAAGAAGGCAACGTCAACCCGTCCTTTCTGGAGAGTGCGTCCAGGGCCATCGCCGAGGGTGATGCCGAGGGTCTGCGGCNCCTCGTCGACCCGCTGCACGAGGCCGACCTCGGCGCCCTCATCGAGGCGCTCGACCACGACGACCGCACGCGCCTGCTCGCGCTGCTGGGCAGCGATTTCGACTTTGCCGCGCTCACCGAGGTCGACGACACNATCCGCAAGGAGCTGCTCGAGAGCATCCCGAACGCCAACATCGCCGAGGGCGTGCGCGAGCTCGATGTCGACGACGCTGTCTACATCCTCGAAGACCTCGACGAGGACGACAAGGCCGAGGTGCTCGAGCAGCTGCCACCGCCCGAGCGCGTGGCCCTGCAGCGCTCGCTGGACTATCCGGAGGATTCGGCCGGCCGGCGCATGCAGACGGAGTTCATCGCCGTCCCGCCGTTCTGGACCGTCGGGCAGACCATCGACTACATGCGCGAGACGGAGGATCTGCCCGACACCTTCTACGAGATCTTCGTCGTTGACCCGACCTTCCAGCTGATCGGCACGGTGCCGCTCGACCGCCTGTTGCGCACCAAGCGCCCGGCGAAGATCAGCGATATCATGAGCGAGGACCAGCACCTCATCCGGGCCACGGACGACCAGGAGAAGGCGGCGCGGCTCTTCCAGCGCTACAACCTCGTCTCGTGCGCCGTCGTCGACGAGTCGAAGCGCCTCGTGGGCGTGATGATGATCGACGACATCGTCGACGTCATCGAGGAGGAGGCCGACGAGGACCTCAAGGCCCTCGGCGGCGTCAAGGGCGACGAGGAGCTGTCGGACACCGTCTGGCACACGGTGCGCAGCCGCTTTCCCTGGCTCTTCGCCAATCTCGTCACGGCCATCGTGGCGGCCAACGTCATCCACCTGTTCGAGGGCTCTATCCAGCAGATGGTGGTGCTGGCCGTGCTCATGCCCATCGTTGCCTCGATCGGCGGCAATGCCGGCACGCAGACCATGACGGTGACGGTGCGCGCGCTTGCCACGCAGGAGCTGCGCCGCTCGAACACCTGGCGCATCATCCGCCGCGAGGTCGCCGTCGGCGTCTGCAACGGCATCGGCTTCGCCATCATCCTCGGCTCGGTGGCGGTGTTGTGGTTCGGCATCCGAGACCTCGGCTTCGTCATCGGTCTCGCCATGCTCACCGTCCTGTCGGTGGCGGCGCTGGGCGGCATCCTCATCCCGCTGACGCTGCACAGGCTCGGGGTCGATCCCGCCGTCTCCTCCGGCCCCTTCGTGACGACGACCACGGACGTGATCGGCTTCTTCGCCTTTCTCGGGATTGCGACGCTCTGGTTCGGGCTGTCGTAAAGGGTTCGTCAACACATTGAAACGAATCGTCGCGGCATGTTTCTCTCAAAGAGCGCACGCCGCCCGATGCTCCGTCGCCTTGTCGTCACCTCCCTCGCCGCCCTCGCCCTGGTGGCCTGCTCCTCGATGGATTCGTTCTATCCGGAGAAGGGCGATCGAAAGCCGCATCCGGGGGTCGCCAAGGCGCACCGCTATCCCATCCACGGCAGTAGACGTCTCCCGCTGGCAGGGCGACATCGACTGGACGGCCGTGCGCCGCGCCGGCACGCAGTTCGTCTTCATCAAGGCGACCGAGGGCGGCGACCACATCGACCCCAATTTCTACAAGAACTGGGAGGGCGCGCGNGCTGCCGGCATCCCGCGCGGTGCGTATCACTTCGTCTACTGGTGCCGCCCCGCGCACGAGCAGGCCGAGTGGTTCCGCCAGCACATCCCCAACGACCCGGATGCGCTGCCGCCAGTCCTCGACGTGGAATGGAACGGCCATTCCAGGACCTGCCCGCAGAAGGTGCCGCGCGAGGTAGCGCTCGAGAAGATCCGCCTGATGCTGGCCGAGCTCGAGGCGCACACGGGCAAGCGGCCGATCATCTATACCGACATCACCTTCCATCAGGAGGTGCTGGAGAACGAGCTGCCCGGATACCACTTCTGGGTGCGCTCCGTCGCCGCCGAGCCGGAGGAGCGCTACAACAACCGGCGCTGGACCTTCTGGCAGTTCACCACCACGGGCCGCGTGCCGGGCGTCAAGGGCGACGTCGACCGCAACGCCTTTTTCGGTACGGCCGACATGTGGGAAAAGTTCAAGAAGGGCCAGCTCTGAGCGGCCCCGGTCGCAGCGGGTGGCCAGCACCGCCGGCCCGCTCTCGCCTTACCTGAGGCGCGCGATCAGCTCCTTCGCCTGCTCGCGCAGGCGGCGCGTCTGGCGGATGGTGAGAAGCATTGCCTCGAAGTACCAGCGCGGCGTGCTCGCCGTCGTGGCGAGGAACAGGGCTCCGACCTCCTGCTCCTCCAGCCAGTAGGCCGCCAGCGGATGGTTCGGCTGCGCGCAGGAATCGAGCCGCTTGTAGACCTTCCCGTCGAGCGTGCGACGCAGGAGATAGAGATCGAGCAGCGTGCCGGGGCTCGCCTGCGAGAAGTGCTCGTCATAGGCGCTCTTGGCGGCGAAGACGACGCCGTCGCGCACGAGGTTGACGTTGACCGCCACGGCCCGGCCGGACACGGCCAGGATGTCGAAGGTCACCCCGTCGGCGACGCGCTGGGGGCCGAACAGATGCNCGCCGAAATTCCGGGTGGTCTCGCTCTTGGCGAGGGCCGTGCCCGCCGCCCCCTTCCAGCCCGCGGCCTCGATGGCGAGGAAATCCGCATAGGCGCGCGCGGCCTCGGGCCCCGGCCCCTCGACGGTGTGGTAGGTCACGTCGCCGTGCGTCGCCAGAAGCTGCTCGGCGCGGCGCAGGTTGCGCCGGCGCTTGGACGAATAGCGCGCCACATAGGCGTCATACGACAGGTCGCTCTCGACGGCCGGACGCGCATATCCGCCAAGCCATGTGTGTCTGATGCCCTGCCGTGCCATGACGTTCTCGAGCGCGATCGACGCGCCGCGCCCGCGCGGCATACGCGGACACTTGAGGACTGCGCCCCCCCGGCACAGCCGGCCGAGGTCGCGCAGGAAGGCCTCCCACACGCCCTCCGGATCGCTCGCGCAGATCAGGGGCGCGGACGTGGATGAGAACATGCGGCTGACGTAGAGGCTCGGCAGCGGCCAGAGGAGTCCGTGTCTCAGATCCCCGAACTGCAGCGGAAAGAGGCCGGCGAGCTCGCGCGGTCCGCCCTGCTCGCGCCAGACGGCGACGACCCAGATGGTGCCCTTCTCGATGAACCGCGCAGCAGCGGACAGCGCATCCGGCTCGAAGAACGGGTTGGGCTCGACGGCAGACCTGGCCAGTCGCTCCCAGGCCTCNCGCTGGGGCAGCAGGTCCGCCACCGTCGTCATCTCGCTCCGATACGCGGCACCGGAAGAGTGTGTCTTTTCCTGAACTTCGCTCCTCACAGCCGCGGCTCCCTCCCGCTTCAAGCTTACCCCGTATTGTCCCCGTTCCGATTTTTCTCGCGCGCAGCATTCAATGGCCGCATCGTTCGATCAAGGCGACGCTGCGTCCTGCGGTTGCGGCCTTCCGCCGCCCATGCCCCCGCTGCGCAGGTGGCTGCCGAGGAGCAGCCATGCACCCGTGCCGAGGATGACAGTCGTCGCCGCCATCGCCGCGAGCGAGGCGAGCCCCGCCCCGACGATGCCGAGCACCGGCACAAGCAGGAGCCCCGTCGCGACATTGACGAGGAGCCCCGCAAGCTGGCTCATGAAGGTCCAGCGCTCGCGCCCCAGCACGTTGAGCAGGTCGTCTGCCGGCCCGACGGCAGCACGGAGCACCTGGGCGGCGATGAGCAGCGGCAGCACCGTCGTGCCCGCGATGAAGGCCTGTCCGAACAGGCCGAGCACGAAGCCGCCGAGCAGGCCACAACGCGACGCCGCCGACGAGCACCGGCACCAGCGTGACAACCACCGCCTGGGCGGCGCGGCGCGCAAGCGCCCGGCGGTCGCCGCTCGCTGCCATGGCGGCGAAGCGGTAGCCCATGGCGGCGCTGACGGAATATTCGACGAAGCCCAGCACCGAGGCGACGCGCGTCGCGGCGAAGTAGATGCCGACCGCCGCCGGCGGCAGAAAGGCGCTGAGCACGATCGTGTCGCCATAGGTGCGCAGCAGCCGCGCCCCGTCGGCGAGAAACAGAAGCCCGCCCGANCGCAGCCACAGCGGCAGCACGCGGCGCAGGCTNNTCTTGGGCGTATCGGCCGCGGGCATCCGGCGCATGATGAGCACGTGCTGGACCGTTGCAGCAATGACGAGAGCGGCAAAGCTCGCGACCATGGCCGTCACGGCCGTCCCCGGCCAACCAAGGCTGTAGGCGCCGGCGACGAAACCGAGGACGAGCAGCTGGCGCAGGATGTAGGGCGGGATGAAGGCGAGGCTCAGCCACCCGCGCGAGCGCGCCAAGCCTTCGAGCAGGTCGGCATAGGCGAAGACGGGCACGCAGGCGGCAGCGATGAGGAACGGTGCGATGGCGCCCGCCCAGCCGCCCGCCAGAAGCGTGGCGGCGGCGCCCCCGAGCGCGAGAACGCCCGAGACGAGGGCGACGACGCGCCGGCCAACTGTGAGGAAGGCATCGTGCAGGGCCAGGTCGCCCTTCTGCAGGTAGCGCGGCAGGAAGCGCACCACCGTCTGGCTGAAGCCGAAGCAGCCGGCGAAACCGCCGATCGTCACCCACAGCCATGCCAGGGCGAAGACGCCGTACTCGGTCGCGCCAAGGACGCGCGCCAGCGCGAATTGCACGACGTAGCCGATGCCGGCGGAGGCGACACGGATGGTGAGCGTGGTGGCCGCCGACAGCACCTGGCGCGAAGCGAGCTTTTTCACCGCGCGGCGCCAACCCGCGGGTGCCTCTTCCAGATGCTGCGGCGACGGTTGCAAGGGCTCTCCAAGGCAATCGGACAATGGAACAGGCGGGGACGCTAGCAACCTGCGCTTAATGACGGGCTAATGGGTGTGCGCGTGGCCGAGGCGCCGGCTTGGCATCGGCGCACGGCCGCGCGCGCTGACAGTCTTCCGCCCGAGCGCGTATAACGAGCCACAAGACAAGAGGAGGAACCCCGCCATGCCCAGCAACCGTCCGCAGGACTTCAACTTCGACCTCGGCGAGACGGCCGANGCCATCCGCGAGACGGTACGCGCCTTCGCGCAGGACAAGATCGCCCCNCGCGCCGACGAGATCGACCGCACCAACACCTTCCCGCGCGACCTGTGGCCGCAGATGGGCGCCCTGGGCCTGCACGGCATCACGGTGGAGGAGGAGTTTGGCGGCGCCGGCCTTGGCTATCTGGAGCATTGCGTGGCGATGGAGGAAATCTCGCGCGCCTCCGCCTCGGTCGGTCTCAGCTACGGCGCCCATTCCAACCTGTGCATCAACCAGATCCGTCGCAACGGCACGGCGGAGCAGAAGCGCCGCTACCTGCCCAAGCTCATCTCGGGCGAACATGTCGGCGCGCTGGCGATGTCGGAGCCGGGAGCGGGCTCTGACGTNGTCTCGATGAAGACGCGGGCGCAGAAGCGCGGCGACCGCTACGTGCTGAACGGCAGCAAGATGTGGATCACCAACGGTCCCGTNGCCGAGACGCTGGTGGTCTACGCCAAGACCGACCCCGATGCCGGCCCGCGCGGCATCACCGCCTTCATCGTCGAGAAGGGCATGAAGGGCTTTTCCACCGCCCAGAAGCTCGACAAGCTNGGCATGCGCGGCTCGGACACGTGCGAGCTCGTCTTCGAGGACTGCGAGGTGCCGGAGGAGAACGTCCTCGGCACTGTCGGCAAGGGCGTCAATGTGCTGATGTCGGGCCTTGACTACGAGCGCGTGGTGCTGGCCGCCGGNCCGCTCGGCATTATGCAGGCCTGCCTCGATGTGGTGATTCCCTATGTGCACGAGCGCAAGCAGTTCGGCCAGCCGATCGGCACCTTCCAGCTTGTGCAGGGCAAGCTCGCCGACATGTACGTGACGATGAACGCCTGCAAAGCCTATGTCTATGCCGTGGCGAAGGCCTGCGACCGGGGCGAGACGACGCGCGAGGATGCGGCCGGCGCCATCCTCTACGCCGCCGAGAAGGCGACGCAGTGCGCCCTCGATGCCATCCAGCTCCTCGGCGGCAACGGCTACATTAATGACTATCCGACGGGCCGCCTGCTGCGCGATGCCAAGCTCTACGAGATCGGCGCCGGCACCAGCGAGATCCGCCGTATGCTCATCGGCCGCGAGCTCTTTGAGAAGACGAGCTAGCTGGCGGCGCGCGCGGACAGCGAGCGGTGCGAGGCCTCGCGCCGCCTCCCGTCCGTCATAAAATCGCCATCGCAGGCGCCCGAACTGCTCCGGTCGCATGCTGCGGCATGGACCGTCCCGGCCGTTTCGAACACGTCCAATCTGCTGCCGGTCCACTTCTATTGCATGCAGNCGGCAGTAGAATGGNACACGGGCCGTTGCGGCCGGCGGCGGCTGTCATTAGCTATCTGCAGCTGACTACGGTTGCGTGCGATCCAGACCGCAAGACCCATTGCGCGGGGCACGAGGAGCGGGAGCAGAACCTTGAAGCACGAAGCCCACACCACCACGGCCACGACCGATGGCGCGACGCAGACCTTCAGCACCGAGGGCATCGCCCCGATGGAGCGGCCGAGCCTCATCACGCGCGTGCTGATGGGCATTGTCGCCTGGGCCGAGAAGCTGAACCTCAAGTACTCCAAGGTTGGGAATCCGCCGGTTTACGACAACGCCACCTTCCCCTGGGTGGCCGAGATCGAGCGCGAGTGGCATCTCATTCGCGCCGAACTGGACAAGGTGCTGCAGCGCCAGGAGGAGCTGCCCTCCTTCCACGAGATTTCCACCGACGTGCAGACCATCAGCAAGGATACGCGGTGGAAGACCTTCTTCCTCGCCGGCTATGGCCTTACCTCCGAGCAGAACATCAAGCAGTGCCCGGAGACCTGGCGCATCGTGCAGAAGATCCCGGGCCTCAAGACGGCAATGTTCTCCATCTTCGAGCCAGGCAAGCACCTGCCGCCGCACCGCGGCCCTTACAACGGCGTGCTGCGCCTGCATCTCGGCCTCATCGTGCCGGAGCCGCGCGACAAGCTCGGCATCCGCGTCGACAAGCAGATTTGCCACTGGGAGGAGGGCAAGGCGCTCGTCTTTGATGACGCCTACAACCACGAGGCCTGGAACCACACGGACAAGACGCGCGTCGTGCTCTTCGTGGATTTCGTCAAGCCTCTGCGCTTCCCGGCCAACCTCATCAACTGGCTGCTGCTGAATATTGCCGTCTTCACGCCCTTCATCCGCGAGGGCCTCGACAACCACAAGGAGTGGGAGAAGCGCTTCTATGCCCAGGCCGAAGCGCTGCGCAACAGCAGGGCCGCCAGCTGACGCACGCCTGCGGCCAGGCTCGCAACCAACTTCCGAACGAACGAGGACACCTGCATGACCGCTCCGCTCGTCGAAGCAAACGGTGCCGCCATACCCGCTCTCGGGCTCGGCACGTGGGAAGCAACGGACGATTCCTGCATCGCCGCCGTCCAGTGGGCCATCGAGGCGGGCTATCGTCACATTGACACCGCCGCCCGCTACGGCAACGAGGAGGCGGTGGGCCAGGGCATCCGTGCCTCCGGCATCCGCCGTGACGAACTCTTCGTGACGACGAAGGTCTGGTACGAGGATCTGTCCGAGAGCAACGTGCTGCGCTCGGCCGAGGCGAGCCTGCGACGCCTCGGCCTCGACAATGTCGACCTGCTGCTCATCCACTGGCCGAACGCCAACATCCCGCTGAAGGAAACCATCAAGGCCCTCGGCCGGGCGAAGCGCGACGGCCTCACACGCCACATCGGTGTCTCCAACTTCCCCGTCGCGCTGCTGGACGAGGCGGTGGCGCGCTCCGACGAGCCGCTGGTGGCCAACCAGTGCGAATATCACCCCTATCTCGACCAGTCGAAGGTGCTCGAGGCGTGCCGCCGCCACGGCCTCGCCTTCACCTCCTACTGCCCGCTTGGGCGCGGCCAGCTGCTCAGCGAGCGCACGGTGCTCGAAATTGCCGAGCGGCACGGCAAGACTCCCGCCCAGGTGGTGCTGCGCTGGCACGTGCAGCAGCCGGGTGTGGTCGCCATTCCGAAGTCAACCAACCGCGAGCGCATCGCCGAGAACATCGCCATCTTCGACTTCACGCTCGACGAGGACGAGATGGCGCGCATCCATGCCCTCGCGCGCCCCGACGGGCGGATGATCGACCCCTCCTGGGCTCCCGCCTGGGACAAGGCCGCGTGAGAGGGAACGCGCGTTTGCCGTTCCCTTGCCACGCTGGTCACTGTCGGGGCGGCTGGGAGGGGCCGTGATCTTGGCGACGACACAAGACCCGACTGGCACCGCGAGCCTCGTAAACAGGGCTGCCGGGTGCCGCTTCCGGCCAGAGGGTCGCTCTTGCGGTGCCTTCGGTGTGCGCTGGAACCGTCCGATGCCGTTGCCCCTTCGCTCAAAGCCGTGCCCTGCCCTGCTCCGGCTGGCCTGCCTGCTAATGTCCCTCATCACCGCGCTGACGGCCACCCCGCCGGCGACATGGGCCGCAACTGCCGAGACTGTCTCCGCCGCGGATCGGGACGCGATGGCGAAATGCCTCGGCGAAAGCGACCGTGCGCCGTCGGCGTGCATCGGCTCCATCGCGCTCGTCTGTGCGCGGCTCGACGGCGGCGACCGCCGCGAGGCCGAGATCGCGTGCTCGCGGCGCGAGGTGGCCGTCTGGCGCGAACGCATGGCCGAGGCCATCGCTGCCCTCGACGAGAAGCTCGACGAAGCGGCGCGCGCCCGTTTCACCGCCGTGCAGCAGGCGTGGGAGCACTATGCGCAGCTCAACTGCCGCTTCATCTCGCAGGCATTTCCGGACTCTCCGCGCGCGGCAATGTTCGAGGCGGGCTGCGAGCTGAGGGAAGTGGCCGAACGCACGATCCATGTGGAGCGGCTGTTGCGGCGGCTGAACTCGGGGCGTTGAGCAGGAACACGGGCGGCGATGTTCTTCTATCTCTCGAAAATCTTCTGGTTCTTTGCCACACCGAGCAACCTGCTGGCGGTGATCTCGCTCGCGGGGCTGGCGCTCCTGGTCTCGGGCCGGCACCGCCTCGGCCGCGCCATCGCCGCCGTCGGCATCCTCGGGATCCTGATCGTCGGCACCACGCCGCTCTCCCGCTTCTCGATGCGGCTGCTCGAGGACCGCTTTGCGCCCGTGCAGAGTCTTGATGACGGGTCCATCGCCGGTGTCATCGTGCTCGGCGGCGCCGTGGGCATGAAGCACGGCCAGGTCAAGTTCACCGATGCGGCCGCGCGCATGACGGCGGCGATGGAGCTCGCGCGCCGCCTGCCGGAGGCCCGCATCGTCTTCACCGGCGGCTCCGCCAGCCTCATGGACGAGGGATACACCGAGGCTGACGTGGCGCGGGCGCTGTTCACCTCGGTCGGCATGCGGGAGGAGAACGTCCTTTACGAGGACCGCTCCCGCAACACGCGGGAAAACGCGCTCTTTACCCGCGACCTGGTCGAGCCGCAGCCGGGCGAACGCTGGCTGCTCGTGACCTCGGCCTATCATATGCCGCGGGCCGTCGGCTGTTTCGAAGCCGTGGGCTTCAACGTCGTGCCCTACCCCGTGGACTTTCATGCCGATGGCAAGGCGAGCGACTTCTTTCGCCCCTTCTTCGCCGTCTCGGAGGGGCTGCGCCTTGCGGACCTCTCCACCAAGGAATGGATCGGCCTTCTCGCCTACCGCCTGATGGGCTACACGCAGCGGCTGCTGCCGGGCGCCTGAGCAGCCTCACTCCACATGCGGCAGGCCGATCCGGTAGATGCCGCGGAAGTCGTCGGGGTCGACCGGCTTGCCCTTGCGGTAGATGACGAGCCGCCCCTCGTGCGCGAGCGCGACGGCAATGCGCCGGATGGGCTGCATCAGCGGGCCCCAGGCATCCGGATGCGAACCCGCGTAGGCGCGAGCCACCTCGGTCGGGTCCAGCGTCTTTCCGGGCCCGCATCGGGCGGCGAGCGAGAGCATGAGGGCGGCGATCTGGTCGTCGCGGGTCGCGTCGGCTGTCATGCGTCCCTGCCTGCCCCTTCCTGCCGGGCGCGTCAATCGCGATGCTGCACATCGAGGGCCGCCCGCGCCTCGGACGCGAACTGGCGCCGCGCCATCACGAAAAGCACCGCGGCCGTCGTGAGGAAAAAGAGATAGGGGCTCAGGAACCAGCCGAGATAGGCGAGCGCGAAGAAGAAGGCGCGCTGGCCGCGGTTGAAGTGCCGCCCGGCGACCACCGCCATCTGCCCTGCCCGCGCCGCGGCCGCCCGCGCCTGGGCATCCGGCGCGTGGCCCTTCTCCACCATGGGCGTCGCGCCGATGAGGATGGCTGCGTAGTTGAACAGGCGGTAGGACCAGGAAAACTTGAAGAAGGCATAGCCGAAGATGGCGACGAGGCCGATGACCTTCAGCTCCCAGGCGAAACGCGTCGTCTCGATGCCGAGCGGCAGGTCGGCCACAAGGTTGAGCACCTCGTCCGTCGAGCGCAGCAGGGCGAGCGCGCCGCCGATGACGATGAGCGAGGTGGAGGCGAAGAAGGCGGTGCCGTTCTGCAGCGTCGCCATGATGGTCGTGTCGATGATGCGCAACTCGCGCTCGAGCATCCGCGCCATCCAGACGTGGCGATAGTTGTTCATCATCACGTTGAGACTCTGGTCGGCCCAGCGCGAGTGCTCAACGAGGATCTTGTAGCCGATCCAGGCCGCCAGGAAGAAGCCGAGGGCGATATAATCCGCCAGACTGAAAACCTCCACGCGTGCCCCCACATGATAACGACCAACCATGCTCATCGTGCCCGAGGGCTGGTGTGGGAACAATCGGTGCCGCGCACTCTCCCCAAGGAAGAGGCTGTCGCGCTAGCATGGCCGCGCCGGGCCCGGGCAAGGGAGGAACGAGACGATGCCGCAGAACATCACCACGGGTTACAAGCAGCTGCTCGCCGAGGCCGAGCGCACGATCGAAACCCTCGACGCGCCGGCTGCCATCGCCCTCCACGGTCGCGACGACGTAGTCTTCGTCGATCTGCGCGACCCGCGCGAGCTGGAGCGCGAGGGCACCATTCCGGGCGCCTTCCATTGCCCGCGCGGCATGCTGGAGTTCTGGATCGACCCGGAAAGCCCCTATCACAAGTCCGTCTTCTCGCAGGACAAGCGCTTCGTCTTCTTCTGCGCCGGCGGGTGGCGCTCGGCCCTCGGCGCGGCGACGGCTGCGCGGATGGGGCTGAAGCCCGTCGCCCATGTCGGCGGTGGCTTCGCCGCCTGGCGTGAGGCCGGCGGACCGACCGTGCGTGTCGAGCCGCNGGAGAAGCGGCCGGTCGCCGCAGGCGACGCCGCAAAGTGATCCGCCGATGAAGCTGTCCGGCCCGCTGCTCCCATGAGCCTGCGTCCCCCTCGCCTCTCCTCGCGCAACGACCCCGCCGGCATGGCCTATGACGCCCTGCAGCACGAGATGCTGCAGGAGAGCGCCTCGGCCCTCGGCCGGCTGGGACGGGCACTGGAGACAGCCCTCGCCGCCATCGAGGCCTTCGATGCGGGAAAAAACGTCGGCGCAGACCGCAAGCTGCTGGTACGGCAGGCCGGCACGGCGCTGTGGCACCTCGTGATCCAGCGCGAGGCCTGCGGCTTGCGCTGTGGCGCCCAGCTCTACCGCGACTACCGGGTGCCGCAGGAGGTGGTCAACGCCATGGGGATGGGGCCGCCGGCGAAGAGGCGATAGGATTCGCGCAGCCGGGCGCCAAAACAAAAGGGCGGCCCGGAGGCCGCCCTTTTGCCTGAAAGGCGGGATGCGTGATCAGCGCTTGGAGAACTGGAAGGAACGGCGGGCCTTGGCGCGGCCGTACTTCTTGCGCTCGACAACGCGGCTGTCGCGGGTGAGGAAGCCCTGCTTCTTCAGGATGCCGCGCAGCTCCGGCTCGTAGTAGGTCAGCGCCTTGGCGAGGCCGTGGCGCACCGCGCCGGCCTGGCCCGAGAGGCCGCCGCCGCTGACGTTGACCATGACGTCATACTGGCCGACGCGCTGCGTCAGCACCAGCGGCTGCTGCAGGATCATGCGCAGCACCGGACGGGCGAAGTACACATCAAGGTCGCGACCGTTGATGACGATCTTGCCCGAGCCGGGCTTGATCCACACGCGGGCGATGGCGTCCTTGCGCTTGCCGGTTGCGTAGGCGCGGCCGAGGCTGTCGAGCTTCTGCACGTGCACGGGCGCCTCGGGCGCGGCCTGCGGGGCGACCGCCTGGCCGAGATCGGAAAGGCTCTGGAGGGTCTCGGCCATGATCAGGCGCTCCTCACGTTCTTCGAATTGAGCGCGGCGACATTCAGCACCTCAGGCTGCTGGGCCTCGTGCGGGTGCTCCGAGCCGCGGTAGACGCGCAGGTTGCCGAGCTGCTTGCGGCCGAGCGGGCCGCGCGGGAGCATGCCGCTCCACCGCCTTCTCGACGACGCGCTCGGGGAAGCGGCCCTCGAGGATGAACTTGGCGGTACGCGCCTTGATGCCACCCGGATAGCCGGTGTGGTGGTAGTACACCTTCTGCTCACGCTTGCGGCCGGTGAACACCACCTTGTCCGCGTTGATCACGATGACGTTGTCACCGCAGTCGACGTGAGGCGTGTAGGTGGGCTTGTGCTTGCCACGCAGGCGCATGGCCACGATCGAGGCGAGGCGGCCGACGACGAGGCCCTTCGCATCGATGAGCACCCACTTCTTCTCGACGTCGGCCGGCTTTGCCGAATAGGTCTTCATGGGTCTCTTCCGAGATGAAGCGGAGACCTTGCGGCCCCGCGGGAACACTGCAACGGCGCCGCACAGGGCAGCGCCGCTCAAGGTGGGCGTGCTCTACATGAGGCGCGCGCCTTCGTCAAGCGCATCCGCGCGAAGAAGGCACAAACAAATCAAGAAAAAACAATGACTTATCAATAGCGGTATCATGATACCGCACTTTTCTTCACCGCGGCGGGATGGAATAGGTTCCGGTGGCGTGGGCGACGGGCTCCCCCTCACCGTCCGAGAAGATCGTGACCTCCCCCACGGCCAGGCGCTTGCCGAGCTTGAGCAGGCGGCACTCGGCCAGCAGATCGCGCGGCGCCGGCTTGCGCAGGAAGTTGAAGGAGAGGTTCGTGGTCACGGCAAGGCCGACGGGACCGATGGCGCCGAGGATGGCGACGTAGAGCGCAAGGTCGGCCAGGGTCATGATGGTCGGCCCTGACACCGTGCCGCCCGGGCGGATGTGGCGCTCGTCGCAGGCGCAGCGCAGGCGCGCCGACATCGGCCCCANCGCCTCGATGCTGTAGACGCGCCCGCCGGCGTGGATCTGGGGAAATTCCCTGTCGAGGAACGCCTCCAGCTCGGCCACGCTCATCACCGGCTGCAGATCTGCCCATGCCGCCATGCGCGCATCCCCCCTTCCCGTTTCCTGGATCTCCTCCATATTGCTCACGTTGCAGCATGCCGTGACGCCGCGACAATGGGCAGATCGGCAAACCGGCCTTCGGCGCCCGCGCCTGGCGAGGATTGCATGACGAGCGAGACGACCACCGAGAGCCCCGTGCTCCTTGTTGAGGAGCCGGAAGAGGGCATCGCGCTCCTCACGCTCAACCGGCCGAAGGCGCGCAACAGCCTGAGCGAAGCCCTGATGGCGGCCATCAGCAATGCGCTGGACGGCATCGTCGGCAGGCAGGACGTGCGTGCCGTCGTGATCGCCGCGGCCGGCCCGGTCTTCTCTGCCGGGCACGATCTCAAGGAGATGACCGCGCACCGCGCGGACCCGGACCGGGGACGCGCCTACTTCACCGAGGTGCTCGCCACCTGCTCGGCCATGATGGAACGCATCGTGCGCCTGCCGCAGCCGGTGATCGCCGCCGTCGAGGGCGTCGCCACTGCGGCCGGCTGCCAGCTCGTGGCGAGCTGCGACCTCGCGGTTGCTGGGGCTGCGGCGCGCTTCTGCACGCCGGGCGTGCACATCGGCCTCTTCTGCTCGACGCCGATGGTGGCTCTGTCGCGAAACCTCTCGCGCAAGCATGCCATGGAGATGCTGCTGACGGGCGAGATGGTCGGCGCGGAGGACGCGGCGCGCTTCGGCCTCGTCAACCGCGTGGTCCCGGAGGGCGAGGCGCTTGCGGCGGCGCTCGCCCTGGCGCGGACGATAGCCGCCAAGTCGCCGCTGACGCTCAGGATCGGCAAGCGCGCCTTCTACGAGCAGCTCGAGATGGGGTTGACCGAGGCCTACAGGTACGCGAGCGCCGTGATGGTGGAGAACATGCTGGCGCGCGATGCCGAGGAGGGCATCGGCGCCTTCATCGAGAAACGCGAACCGAACTGGCAGGGCCGATGATCCCCAACGCCCCCTCTTCCGCCCAGGCCGCGGCGACCGGACCGGTGGACCACAACAACTACCCGGATGCCTATATCCGCGACATCCTGAAGAGCGTGAAGACCATCGCGCTCGTCGGCGCCTCGGCCAATCCCGCCCGGCCGAGCTACATCGTCATGAAGTATCTCCTCGAGCGCGGCTACGACGTCATTCCCGTCAATCCTGGCCTCGCCGGCCAGACCCTGCTCGGCAAGACTGTCTATGGCCGGCTCGCGGACATTCCCCACCCGGTCGACATGGTGGAGATCTTCCGCAATTCCGAGGCCGCCGGCCCGGTGACGGACGAGGCCCTCGCCCTCTCGCCGCTGCCCAGGGTCATCTGGATGCAGCTTTCCGTGCGCAACGACGAGGCGGCGGCGCGGGCCGAGGCGCGGGGCGTCAAGGTGGTGATGAACCGCTGCCCGAAGATCGAATACGGCCGCCTGTCCGGCGAGATCGGCTGGCAGGGCATCAACTCGCGCATCATCTCGGCCAGGAAGCCGGCGATGGCCGACAGGGGCTTCCAGAAGCGCACAATCTTCAAGCCGGGCGAGAGCTGAGCCGTTCGTTCCATCGAACAGCAGATTGGCATCGTTCGTCCGGCGCTCTCTTGCCGGGCCGATCTTCGCCGCTATCATCAGACTGCCCAAGCTTGGCGCCAGGATTGCAAGAGCGCGAGGGTTTCTTCGCGCCAGCCGCATCCATGCCTCCCCCGCAGTTCGGGCGCATCCATGTCGCGCATGGCACGCGAGACCGCCGCACATCCGCAACAGGTGAACGGATGACGAAACCCTCGACAGACAAGGCGAAGCAGGAAGTGGCACGCCCTGGCGGGGTCGTCCTCCTCGCGGGCGGCAATCCGCAGATCCCGAAGGGCCATGGCGATGCGCCCGTCCAGGCCTACATATCGGCCATGCCGGGCTGGAAGCAGGCCCTCGGCCGCCGTCTTGACACGCTCGTCACGGAGTCGGTTCCCGGCATCACAAAGGCCGTGAAGTGGAACTCGCCCTTCTACGGCATTGAGGGACAAGGCTGGTTCCTGAGCTTTCGCTGCTTCACGAAATACGTGAAAGTGACATTTTTCCGCGGCGCCGCGCTCGCTCCGCTCCCGCCCGGCCCGTCGAAGCACGAAAACGTTCGCTATCTCGATATCCGGGAAGGCGAACTCGACGAAGAACAGTTCGTGGACTGGGTACTGCAGGCCAGCCGCCTGCCCGGCGCGCACATCTGA
>Ga0065720_1000032_pt1 | contig 39482 bp, 36 predicted proteins | sample Thericmetagenome_FD_59107 | JGI IMG/M metagenome (GOLD analysis project Ga0065720, IMG submission 59107) | Thermophilic microbial communities from the Joint Bioenergy Institute, California, USA of rice/straw/compost enrichment - eDNA_2 v2... | ecosystem: Engineered > Solid waste > Grass >... | reverse complement strand
CCCGCCCGGNGCCGCCGCGCCACACCCCGCGGCTAGCCACGTCCCCGCCCGAAGGCGTCGACCAGGCCCCATCGGCCCGGGATGTCCAACACCTCGATACGGCCCATCCGCTCCGGCAGCGCCGGGTCCACCACCAGGTGTTCGCCGTGCGGTTCCAGGCCGAGCAGCGTCCGGATCAGCAACATCGGCGTCCCGGTCGACCAGGCCTGCGGACTACACGCGGTGGGGTACTGCACCGGGTACTTCGTCAGCGACCGGTCGTACCCCGCGAACGCCTCCGGCAGTCGTCCACCGAAGTACTTCGCCGCGTCGATCACGGCCTCGGCGATCCGCCCGGCCTCCTCGCGGAAGCCGTACCGGCGCAGTCCCCAGGCGATGAGCGAGTTGTCGAACGGCCAGACGGTGCCGACGTGGTAGCCGATCGGGTTGTAGCGCCCCTCNCCCATGGCCAGCGTCCGGACACCCCAGCCCGAGAAGAGCCGCGGCCCCAGCAGGTGCTCGACGACCTTCGCCGCCCGGTCCTCGTCGACGATCCCGCTCCACAGCAGGTGACCCATGTTCGACGAGAGCGCGTCGACCTGCCTGCCCTCGATGTCCAGACCCAGCGCGTAGTACTCGCCGTCGGCGACCCAGAAGTCCCGGTTGAAGCGCCGCTTCAGCTCCGCCGCCTCCCGCTCCAGCCGGTCGGCGTAGAGCGGGTCGCCCCACACCAGCCGCGCCAGTCGGGCCCCCCGCATCTTGGCGTCGTACGCGTAGCCCTGCAGCTCACAGGTGGCCCGGGGAAAATCCGGCAGCTCTCCCGAGGAGTACGAGATGGCGTCCCAGGAGTCCTTCCAGCACTGGTTCTCCAACCCGTTGCGCAGGTTCCGCCGCTCGAACCAGACGTAGCCGTTGCCCATCAGGTCGCCGTACCGGTCGATCCAGTCCAACGCGGCCCGAGCCTCGTGTTCCAGCTCGGCGACCAGCGCGGTGTCCCCGGACCACCGTTCGTACTCGTCGAGCAGGATCACGAACAGCGGTGTGGAGNCGGCGGACCCGTAGTACGGCGAGTGCGGCTGCTCCTCGAAGGCGGTCGACTCCCCGTACCGGGTCTCGTGCAGGATCTTGCCCGGCTCCCGGTCCCGGAAGTCGTCCAGGTGCACGCCCTGGGCCAACGCCAGGTAGCGCAGCGTCGGCGCGGTCAGTTCCGGGGTGAACGGCAGGGTCTGCAGGCAGGTGATGATGCTGTCCCTGCCGAAGAGCGTCATGAACCAGGGCAGGCCGGCGGTCGGCAGCCGGTCACCCGTGGCCAGCGGCGTGTAGCGCAGCGCGGCCAGGTCGACCAGGCTCTTGTGGTACGACTCCTCCAGGGCCTCGTAGTCGCTGGTGAGCTTCGGCGCCCGGGCCAGCCACTCGTCCAGCTCCCGGCGCAGCTCGTCCGCCGCGCGGCCGTGGTGCCGCTGGAGGTTGATCCGGATGTCCCGGCCGCCGGCCCCCTCGACCAGGGTCTCCACCAGGATGCTGGTGTCCCAGCGCCCGTGCGGGTCGATGCGCAGGTGGAAGACGAGGCCACCCGGGTGGTACTCGGCGGGTGCGCTGGAGGTGATCACCGTCTCGCGCCGGTAGGTCTCCCGTTGGTAGCAGTAGCGCAGCTCGCCCTCGTCGAGGGTGACGGTGGTGTCACCCTTCTTCTCCCGCACGTCCTTGATCTCGAACAGGTCCGCGAAGTCGCACTCCACGTCCAGCCGCACGGTCAGTTCGACCGGCTCGTCGGCGTGGTTGAGGATGGTCAGCGCCTCCCGGAAACTCCCGCAGATGACCCGACGACGGATGATCGACAACGTGGCGTCGCCGTAGTGCGTCGGCTCCCCCGGCACCAGGAAGAACTGCGACTCGTAGTACTGGAGGTCGTCCACGGACAGCGGGGTGAGCTGTTCGCCGTTGACGCGCAGCTCCCACTTGGACAGGAACCGGGTGTCGTACGAGAAGAGTCCGGTGGGGAAGGTCGGCGAGGGGTCGATGTCTCCCCGGTTGTCGCTGACCACGAAGGTGTTTCCGTCGAGGATGCTGACGAGTGGCTTCATCGCTGCTGCCTCCGCCGCCGCACCCACTCCCGCGGGTCGTGCGCACCGGGCGGGCCGGGCACCAGGTGCCGGAGATAGGTGTAGAGGATCAGGTCGCCTTCGACGCTGACGCGGTTGCGCAGCAGCGCGGCGATGGGGTTCACNTCGCCGGTCGCGATGCGGTCGAAGAAGCCCCGGTCGGTCCGGACGGTACAGTCTCCCGGCCGGTCCGCCTGGGCGGCGCTCACGTTGCCGAGGCTGTACACCAGCAGCCAGGTGTCGAGGTGGTCCCCCTCCTCGAGCTCGAGCCGCACGGTGCCCCGGACCCTGCTCAGCAGCACGTCCGGGGGCCGGTGGTTGAGCGACTCGAGAAAGCTGGTCGTCGGGTCCACCGCTTCGGCCCTCCCCTCACCTCGCGGCGCTGGTCCCACACCCACCCGGCCGCCCCGCCCGGCACTCGCGGGCGGAGGGCACGGCCGGGATCGGGTCAGTTGTTCGGTTCGTCGGCGCTGATGTCGGCGAGCACGGACTGCGGTTCCCGCTCGACCGCGAGGTCGCCCAGGGACACCAGCCCGATCAGCCGGCCGTCCTCGACCACCGGCAGTCGCCGTACGCCGTAGGTGCGCATCAGGTCGGCCGCCGCCACCGCGTCGTCGTACTGCGACACGGTGACCACGTCCTGGGTGAGGATCTCGTTCAGCGTGGCGGTGGTGGGGTCCAGTCCCTCCGCGACGCCGCGGACCGTGATGTCCCGGTCGGTGACGATCCCGACCACCCGGTCCCCGTTGGTGACGATCACGTCGCCGATCGCGCTGTCCCGCATCTCCTGGGCGGCGGCGGTGAGCGTATCGGTGCCGTCCATGGTCACCAGCCGGGTCGTCATGAACTCTCCGACGGTCGTCATCCTGCTCCCCTCTCGTGTCGACCGTCGCCTACCCGGGCAGCACGGAAGGTAACCGCCGTCGTCCGACAGGACGGCCGTCCGGACGGGGACGAGGTGGGCCACCGGCGGGGTGACCGCCCGAACGACCCGCGACCGGGACGGCGGTGACCGACCGGGAGCGGGCACGCGGGCGTGACCGCTGGTCGGGGTGTGGGGAGACGCGCCGGTTTGTGGTGGCCGGGGATCAGCGGCGCGGGGGGATGCCGTAGACCCGCGTGACCGCGAGCCGCAGCACCAGCCGACGGTCGGCGACCATGGCGCGCCGGTAGTCGTCCCAGTCCGGATGCTCGCCCCGGATCGCGCGGTAGACCTCGACCAGCTCCTCGACCGTGGCGTCGTGCGGGTCGGCCGCGGTGGGGCTCAGCTCGGCGGTGGCCTCGGCGACCACGTACGACCAGCCGTCGGCGCTGCTGACGTGGAGGCTGGCCCGCGGGTCGCGCCGCAGGTTGGCCGTCTTCGCCCGCCCCTCGGTCACCGAGACCCGGATCAGCCGCCGGGCGGGATCGTAGGTGTAGACGACGGTGGACAACTGGGGACGGCCGTTCCGTCTGACCGTCGCCAGGACACCGAGTGACCCGCTGCCGAGCAGCTCGAACAGGGCCTGTTCCGTCTGGTTCTCCACCGGGTACACCTTTCGGCCGCGGACACCTCGCCGAGCGGGCCCGGGCCGGCCGCCGTGGTCGCGTCACACCGACGGGCCGGACCGGGCGCCCGACACGTCACGCCGACTCGGCGGCCACCAGCTCGGCGATCTGCACCGCGTTCAGCGCGGCGCCCTTGCGCAGGTTGTCGTTGGAGCAGAAGAACGCCAGCCCGTTCTCGACCGTCTCGTCGACGCGGATCCGGCCGACGTACGTCGGGTCCTTGCCGGCCGCCATGAGCGGGGTCGGCACGTCCGCCAGCGCCACTCCCGGGGCGCCGTCGAGCAGCTCCCGCGCCCGGGCCGGGCTCAGCGGGCGGGCGAACCGGGCGTTGACCTGGAGCGAGTGCCCGGTGAAGACCGGAACCCGGACGCAGGTGCCGGAGACACGCAGGTCGGGGATCTCCAGGATCTTGCGGCTCTCGTTGCGGAGCTTCTGCTCCTCGTCGGTCTCCGCCGAGCCGTCGTCGACGATCGAGCCGGCCAGCGGCAGCACGTTGTACGCGATCGGCGCGGCGAACTTGCGCGGGGCGGGAAAGTCGACGGCCGACCCGTCGAAGGTCAGCGCGGNGGCGCCGTCGGCGACCTTGCGGACCTGCTCGTCCAACTCGGCGACCCCGGCCAGGCCGGCCCCGGAGACCGCCTGGTACGTCGAGACCACCATGCTGACCAGCCCGGCCTCGGCGTGCAGCGGGCGGAGCACCGGCATCGCCGCCATCGTGGTGCAGTTGGGGTTGGCGATGATCCCCTTCGGGCGTACGGCGGCGGCGTGCGGGTTGACCTCCGCCACCACCAGCGGCACCTCGGGGTCCATCCGCCAGGCGGAGGAGTTGTCGATCACCACCGCGCCGGCCTCGGCGACCCGGGGGGCGAGGGCCCTGCTCGTCTCCTTCCCGGCCGAGAAGAGCACGATGTCCAGTCCGGCGTAGTCGGCGGTCGCGGCGTCCTCGACGACGACCTCGCCGTCCCGCCACGGCAGGGTCCGCCCCGCCGACCGTGCCGAGGCGAACAACCGCAACCGCTCCACCGGGAACCGACGCTCGGCGAGTATCCGCCGCATCACGCCGCCGACCTGACCGGTGGCCCCAACGATGCCGATCCTCATACCCGCAGGCTACCCAGTCGCCGGAACGACCTGGCAAGCCGATTCCCACCCGCTGGCCACGGCGGCCCGGCGGGCCTGGTCAGCCCGCGTCGACGACCTCGCCCAGGCCGCTGGCGNCGAGGTCGTCCCGGATCGCGCCGGCGTCGCCCTCCACCACCAGGGTCAGCCCCTCGGGGTACAGGTGCGCGGCGNCCGCCGCCGAGACCTCGGACTCGGTCGCGGAGAGCAGCGCCTCCCGCAGCGACGCGTGGTAGTCGTCCGGCAGGTCGTACACCACGAGGGTGGCCAGGGCGTTCGCGATCGCCCGCGGTGTCTGCAGCTCCACGGAGAGCTGGCCGGCCCGCCAGGACCGGGCCACCGCCAGCTCCGCCTCGGTCACCCCGGTGTCCCGGGTACGGGTGATCTCGCCGACCGCGTCCACCAGGGCGGGCGCGGTGACCGCGGTCTGCACGCCGGAGCTGACCACGAACCGACCGAACCGCCGGGAGTACCCGAACTCGGCCCTGATCCCGTACGTGTAGCCGCGAACCTCCCGGATCAGGTGGTTGAGCCGTGAGGTGAACGCCCCGCCCAGCACCGTCGCGGCGAGCGTCATCGGCACGTGGTCCGGGTGCGCCCGGTGGGGGGCGACGTGCCCCAGCCGTAGCGTGGACTGCACCGAGCCGGGCCGGTCGACCAGGACGATCCGCCGCTGGTCGGGGACCACGAGGTCGAGCGGGTCACCGGCCGGCTCCGCCGCCGGCGAGGCACCGACGAACGCCGTGGCCGCCAACGTGTCGAGGTCGATGCGGTCCAGGTCACCGGCGACCAGCAGGGTCCCCGCCCGGGTCAGCCACTCGGCGTGGAACGCGACCACGTCGTCCACGGTGACCGCGGCGACCGACTCGGGGTCGCCGTCCATCGGCCGCCCCGGCCGCCGGTCCACGCCGAACAACGCGGCGCGCAGCGCCGCGTCGGCCCGGGGACCGGGGTTGGCCCAGTACATCCGCAGCGCCGTCACCTCGTCGTTCCGGACCCGGTCGATATCCGCCGGGTCGAGTCTCGGGGTGCGGACCGCCTCGGCCAGCAGCTCCACCGCCGCCGGCAGCCGGTCCACCGGGACCTGCACCCCGACCTGGAAGGAGTCCCAGTCCACCGAGACCGACAGCTCGGTGCCGAGCCCTTCCAGGGCGAGCGCGTACCCGGTGGCGTCCCGCCGGGTCGTCCCCTCCTCCAGCACCTTGGCGACGACCCCGGCCAGCCCTTCCCGGCCCACCGGCTCCCGCCCGGCACCGGCGTCGAGCAGCAGGACCGCGACCGCCAGGTTGTGGCCGGGCAGGTGGGCGGCGACCACGTCACCCCCGGCCACGCTCCGCCGCACCACGGTCGGGAAGGTGTACGGCCGGGGGGTGCCCGGTACCGGCCGCTCGCTGACCAACAGCTCGCTCACGCCGCCTCCTCGCGTACGCCCGCCGCGTCGTCGGGCAGGTAGGTCAGGGTCACCCGGTCGGCACCGCCGAGCAGGTCCCGGGCCAGCTCGGTCACCTGGTCGGCGGTGACCGACAGCCACCGGGGTAGCCGCTCGGCCGCCCGGGCCGGGTCGCCGAGCTGGGTGGCGTGCCGCCCGAGGACGTCGGCCCGGCCGTCCACCGTGGCGAGTTGCCGCCACCAGGCGGTGGTCAGCAGGGCCCGGGCCCGCTCGATCTCCTCGTCGGTCACCCCGTCGGCCAGCCCCTCGACCACCTCGACCAGACCGGCCTCCAGCTGCTCGGCGGTGACCCCGTCCCGGGCGGTCGCGGTGATGATCAACGGTGCCGGACCGTGCGCGAGGTCGACCCCGAACGCNCTGACGCTGTCCGGCTGGGCGAGCCGGGCACCGTCGGCCAGCCGCCGGTAGAGCCGGCTGCCCCGGCCGCTGCCCAACACGGTGGCGAGCACGGTCACCACGTCGTAGCCCGGCTCGCCGAACGGGTGGGTGCGGTGCGCGAGGTAGATCCGCGGCGCCGGCACGTTCCCGGTCACCGTCTGGCGGACCGGTACGCCGGTGGCCGGCACCACCCGGCCGTCCGGCGCGGGTGGGATGTCCGGCTGCGGGAGCAGCCGCCCGAAGTACCGGTCGGCCAGTTCGAAGACCTCGCTCGCCGAGGCGTCCCCGGCCACGGTCAGCACCGCGTTGTTCGGTGCGTAGTAGGTGGTGTGGAAGGCCTGGAAGGTGGCCAGGTCGGCGGCGTCCAGGTCCTCCATCGAGCCGATGGTCGCGTGGTGGTACGGGTGCCCGGGCGGGTACAGCAGCGGCAGCAGGCGCAGCCACGCGTCCCCGTACGGCACGTTCTCGTACCGCTGCCGCCGCTCGTTCTTGACCACCTCGCGCTGGTTGTCCAGCGTCTCCTGGGTCAGTGCCGGCACCAGCCCACCCATCCGGTCGGCCTCCAGCCACAGCGCCAGGGCCAGGTGCTCGGAGGGCAGGGTCTCGAAGTAGTTGGTCCGGTCCGGGTTGGTGGTGGCGTTCAGCGACCCGCCGGCGCCCTGGACGAGCCGCATGTGCTCGGTCTTGGCCACGTGGACCGAGCCCTCGAACATGAGGTGCTCGAACAGGNGGGCGAAGCCGGTCTGGCCCTCGGGCTCGTGCCGCGACCCGACGTCGTACCAGAGGTTCACCGCCACGACGGGCACGCTGCGATCCTCGCTGACCACCACGCGCAGGCCGTTGTCCAGCCGGGTGGTCTCGATCGGCCAGGGATAACCGGTCTCGGGCATGCCCACGACGCTATCCGATCCGCCGGCCGTACCGGACGGCAACCTCGGCGGAACGCGCCGCGGCCGTGGGGTTCCGGCCGCCCGGGGGTGTCCCCACACCGTGCGGACCCCTATGGTCTTGGTCACCCCGATGCCGATCGATGGCCGGCCGGACCGCGGTGGGTCCGGCCCCGGCCAGCGGCCGACGCAGTCCCAAGGAGACGACCCGTGACGATGCGCTCGCTCCCCGCCGGCACCCGCCGCCGGGCTCCCGACCGGCGACGGTGGACAGCCGTCGCCGCCGCGCCACGGCGGCGGCTGGCCGCGCTCACCGCGACCGCCCTCGTGGCCGGCGTGCTGCCGGTGCTGGTCACCCCCGCCCCCGCCCCCGCCGCACCGGCCCGACCAGACAACCCCTGGACGCGTATCACCGGCACCACCGCACGGGTGGCCGGCCCGAGCGACGTGCGGCCCCGCCGGTACGCGGGGTTCGCCCTGGACCGGACGGCCTTCGCGTCCACCCTGGACCGCGCGCCCGCCGAGGGCGGCCCTGCGGCCCGTGCCCAGGCGCTGGTGGTCCCCCTGCCCACCCCCGAGGGGACGACCGAGCGCTTCGCGCTGGTCGAGTCGCCGGTGATGGAACCCGGCCTCGCCGCCCGCCACCCGGAGATCAGGACGTTCGCCGGACGGGGTGTGGACGATCCGACCGCGACCGTCCGGGCGGACCTCACGCCGCNCGGCTTCCACGCCTCGATCCGCTCCTCCCGGGGAGTCTGGTACGTCGACCCGTTCGGCCGGACCGACCGGGACCGGTACGCGAGCTACTACGTCCACGACACCGCCCACCCCGACGACGTCTTCGTGGAGCGTGAGGACGCGTCGCACGCGGCGGCGGAGCCCGCCGACGACGTCCCGGCCGGCTCGACCGGCGGCGCCGAGGTGCGGCTGCGGACCTACCGGCTGGCCCTGGTGACCGACCCCTCCTACGCCGCCTTCTTCGGTCCGGAGAACGTCACCGCCGCCAAGGTCACCCTGGTCAACCGGGTCAACCAGATCTACGAGGACGAGACGGCGATCCGCCTGGTGCTGGTCGACGCGACCGACAGGACCAACCTGAACACCCCGGCCGAGGCGACCGGCCCGAACGGGCCCTGCGGGGCGGCGCCCTGCTACACCCCGGCCCAACTCAGCTCCTGCAGCAGCAGCACGCTCAACCGCACCGGGGTCGTCCTCGGCCAGCTCGTCGGCGCAAGCAACTACGACGTCGGGCACATCGCGCTCGGGGTCGCCGGTGGCGGGGTCGCCGGGCTCGGCGTGGTCGGCGGGGCGAACAAGGCACGCGGCTGCACCGGTCTGCCGACCCCGGTCGGCGACTACTTCGCCGTCGACTACGTCTCGCACGAGCTCGGCCACCAGTTCGGCGCCAACCACACCTTCAACGGCACCCAGTGGAACTGCTCGGGCGGCAACCGCAGCGCGGCCAGCTCGTACGAGCCGGGCAGCGGCTCCTCGATCATGGCGTACGCCGGCATCTGCCAGCAGGACAACCTGCAGCCGCACAGCGACCCGTACTGGTCGCACCACAGCTACACCGAGATCACCACGTACGTCACCTCCCAGCGGCCCGCCGTCAACGAGGTGCAGAACGTCGCCCTGCGCGACTTCGACACCGACGGCGAGAGCTTCCGGATCAGCTTCCGGGGCCACAGCTCGGAGCCGATCGTCCGGGGCGTCAACTACACCACCGCCGGGTTGAGGTCGGCGATCGAGAACATCCCGGGCTGGCCGGCCGGGGCCACGGTCAGCGTCACCGGGTTCGGCGGTGGCGCCCTCGACGACACCGGCTTCCAGGTCACCTTCGGCGGGACGCTCGCCGCCACCGACGTCGAGTCACTCGCCCTGGCCGCCGCCGACGGCGCCGCCGGACCGACCGGGTTCGTCGGCGAGACGGTCAGGGGCGGTGCCGTCGACAACCAGGGCTGGCGGGTCGAGGAGACCGGCAACCACGCACCGGTGGTGACGGCGCCGGAGTCGTACACGATCCCGGTCCGGACCCCGTTCGCGCTGACCGGCAGCGCCACCGACCCGGACGGCGACACCGTCACCTACCTGTGGGAGCAGAACGACCGGGGCGGGATCAGCGGCGGCAGTACCGCCGGCACCGCGCTGGTCTCCAACACCAAGACCAACGGACCGCTGTTCCGGCAGTTCGGCACGGCGGCGCTCGTCGGCCCGGACGAGACGCTGAAGTACTACTCGCCGGGGCTGAACACCGTCACCACCAACCCGACCCGGGTCTTCCCGGACATGGCGCAGATCCTGGCCAACAACACCAACGCGGTCACCGGAACCTGCCCGCCGGCGCCGCCCCCGCCGAGCAGTGGCAGTGCCAGCAACCTCCCGCCGGAGCTGGTCGACTGCTACTCGGAGTTCCTCCCCACCGCCGACTGGGTCGGCTTCGCCGGGGACCGGACCCTGCACTTCCGGCTCACCGTCCGGGACGGAAACCCGGGCGCCGGCGGCATCGCCAGCGCCGACACCGCGCTGCGGCTGGCGCCGGAGGCGGGACCGTTCCTGGTCACCGCCCCGGCCGACGCCGGCACCCTGGCCGGCGGCTCGGCGCTGGAGGTGGCCTGGGACGTCGCCGGCACCGACGTCGCCCCGGTCAACACCACCGAGGTGCGGATCTCGCTCTCCGTCGACGGCGGGGTCTCCTTCCCGTACGTCCTCGCGGAGCGCACGCCCAACGACGGCGCCGAGACGGTGACCCTGCCGAACGTCGCCGCGAAGGCGGCCCGGATCAAGGTCGAGGCGGTCGACAACGTCTTCTTCGACCTCAGCGACGTCGACTTCGCGCTGCGGGCCACCCCGGAGGTGTCCGTCGACGGGCCGGCGGTCGTGACGGTCCAGTACAGCGACCCCGTCTCCCCGGAGCTGTACGTCCGGGCCACCGACCCGGANGGCCGGGCCGACGCGCTGACCGCGACCGCGGACGGCCTGCCGGCCGGGCTGTCCCTGCAGGCCAAGGAGGCGGGGGACGGTGCCCGGACCTGGGTGGTCGCCGGTACCACCCGGGCGGCCCCCGGCGAGTACCCGGTGACGGTGACCGTGACCGACGCCGACGGGCTCACCGGCACGGCCGGGTTCGTCGTCCGGGTGACCCCCGAGCGGGCCGAGGCGACGTACACCGGGGATCCCCTGGCGTACGGCGACCGGGCCGGACGNACCACCGCGCTGCTGCGGGCGACGGTCCGGGACGCCGGCGGAGATCCCTTCCCCGGTGACGTCACCACCGCGACGGTGACCTTCGGCACCTCCGCCGGTCCGCTGTGCACCGCGCCGGTGGCCGCGCTCGGCACCGACCCCTCGACGGGCTCGGCGAGCTGCACCGCCACCCTGCCGGCCGGTGACCACCAGGTGACGGTCACGGTCGGCGGCACCTACAGCGCCGACGCCCCGGCCACGGTGGCGGTGTTGCGGCCGGAGAACCGGGTGGTGCTCGGGTCCGCCGGGCTGACCCCGACCCGGTCGGCCGGCGCCTACCCGGCCGATCCGCGGACCCGGGTCGACGTCACGGTGCTCGCGGCGCAGACCAGGATCGGGCTCGNCGCCGCGCTGACGGAACTGACGTTCCGGTCCGGTGGCCGCAGGTACCAGATCCTGGGCACCACGGCGACGTCCCTCGGCGTGCAGAGCGTCGCCGGCGCCAACCGGATCGCGCTGCGCGGCGGCGCCCGCCTGGTCGACGTCACCGACGCACGGCGTCCGGTGACGGTCGCCACCGGGCTGGTCCTGCAGCTCACCGCCACCGACCGGGGACTGTTCGGCGGGACGGACCGGCTCGCCGTCACCCTGTACGACGGTGACCGGCTGCTCTTCTCCTCGGACTGGTCCGGCGCCCAGACCGGTGAACTGCCCGTCACCGGTGGACTGGTCGTGCTGTAGGCAGGNCGGTCGCCCGGTGGGCGGGCCGGCGTCCCACCCGTGGCAGGATGGGTCNCTTCGGGGCTTTCGCCCCGAGGGGACCCATCCCATTTACCTGGACGCATGTCCCACACACCGTGGTGCGTCGGGTATCGTTCCCTCCGTGGTGCGCTCGTATCGATGGTTTAGTCAGCCGGCTCGGGGAGCCGGTGACTGGGCCACGACCTGACGTCACCCGATCTCGCGAGCCGGCTGAAGCAGGGACGTCGTCCCTGCTTTTTCCATGTCGACAGCCGGCTCGGCTCCCGGGCGCCGGCCCCGGGCGAGGCCGGCGGAGGGAGCGGACGATGATGACCACCACCGGACTGGGCCGGGTCAGCGACCAACGCATCGACCGGGTCGTACCGCTGACCACCCCGGCGCTGCTACACCACGAGCTGCCACTGGACGAGGAGCTCGCCGCGGCCGTGCTGGACGGCCGACGATCGGTCGCCCGGGTGCTGGACCGCGAGGACGACCGGCTGCTCGCCATCGTCGGCCCGTGCTCGGTCCACGATCCCGCGGCGGCTCTGGAGTACGCCGGGCGGCTGCGCGAGGCGGCGGCCCGGCACGCCGCCGACCTGCTGGTGGTGATGCGGGTCTACTTCGAGAAGCCCCGCTCGACGGTGGGCTGGAAGGGCCTGATCAACGACCCCGCGCTGGACGGTTCCGGGGACGTCANCACCGGGCTGCGCACCGCCCGTGCCCTGCTGCTCGACGTGCTCCGGCTCGGGCTGCCGGTCGGCTGCGAGTTCCTCGACCCGATCACCCCGCAGTACATCGCCGACACGGTCTCCTGGGGCGCGATCGGCGCCCGTACCGTCGAGAGCCAGGTCCACCGGCAGCTCGCCTCGGGGCTCTCCATGCCGATCGGGATGAAGAACCGCCCCGACGGCAGCGTCAGCACGGCCGTCGACGCGATCCGGGCCGCCGGGGTGCCACACGTCTTCCCCGGCATCGACGTCTCCGGGGCACCGGCGATCCTGCACACCCGGGGCAACGCCGACTGCCACCTGGTGCTCCGCGGTGGCCGGGGCCGTCCGAACTACGACGCCGACTCGGTGGCCGAGTCACTCGCCCTGCTGCGCGCGGCCCGGCTTCCCGAGCGGCTGGTGATCGACGCCAGCCACGACAACAGNGGCAAGGACCACCGCCGGCAGCCGGTGGTCGCGGCCGAGGTCGCCCGGCAGCTGGCCGCGGGCCAGCGGGGCATCGTCGGGGTGATGCTGGAGTCGTTCCTGGNGCCGGGGCGGCAGGACCTGGACCCGACCCGGCCGCTGACGTACGGGCAGTCGATCACCGACGCGTGCCNCGGCTGGACGGAGACCGAGCAGGTGCTGGCGGAGCTGGCGGCGGCGGTACGGGCACGCCGGGCGTCCACCGCGTCCGGGACGACGACGGCCGGCTGAAACCGCCCACCCTGGCCGCCGGCTCGCCGGGTGTGACGTACGAGTCAGTTTTCCATCCCGCGTCGTCGAACAATCGTGCGGTCGGGGCATTGTACGGATCGAAAGGACAAAAGGCGCGCGTAGCGTTGTCCTCGCGCGCCAGGTGCCCGTTGCGACGTACCCACCCCCGTCGACGAGGTTGCGATGCCCCACCCCCGCCGGGTCCACTCCCGCCAGGTCCGCCCCCGCCTCCACCCCCGCCAGGTCCGCCTCCGCCGCCGGCTGCGCGGGCCGACCGTGCTGCTCGGCAGCGCGCTGCTGTCCGGGCTGGTGGTCGCCGCCGCCGCGTTCCCCGCGGTGNCGCTGTCCGGGCTGGTGGCCAAGGCCGGTGTCGAGTCGTTCCAGAACCTGCCGGCCGAGCTGACGGTGCCGCAGGTCCCCGAGGCGACCGAGGTGTACGCGGCGGACGGCAAGACCCTGCTGGCGCGCTTCTTCGACGAGAACCGCCAGGACGTCCCGTTGGACCAGATCTCGCCGGCGATGCGCGACGCGATCATCGCGGCCGAGGACCACGCGTTCTACCGCCACCACGGCGTCGACCTGAAGGGGTTCCTCCGGGCGCTGGTCTCCAACGGTACGGGTGGGCCGAAACAGGGCGCCTCGACGCTGACCATGCAACTGGTCCGGATGTCGCTGACCTACGGTGCGACCGACCCGAACGACGTGGTGGCCGCCAGCGAGGACACCACCGGCCGCAAGCTGCGGGAGATGCGCCAGGCGGCGGCGCTGGAACAGCGGCTGGGCAAGGACGAGATCCTGGAGCGCTACCTGAACATGGCGCCCTTCGGGCACGGCACGTACGGGGTCGCCGCGGCGAGCCGCTTCTACTTCGGCAAGGAGCCGCGCGACCTGACCGTGCCGGAGGCGGCGATGCTCGCCGGTCTGGTCAAGTCGCCGAGCTACTACGACGCGCTGGACACCGACGGGCCGGGCTACCAGCGGACCGTGGCGCGCCGGAACTGGGTGATCAGCCAGATGCGCGAGATCGGCGCGATCACACCGGAGGAGGAGGCCGCGGCACTGGCCACCCCACTGCGGGTCAGGGGCCAGAGCCCGGCCAACGGCTGCACCGGCGTGACGCCCAACCACTGGGGCTTCTTCTGTGACTACTTCCGCCGATGGTGGCTGGAGCAGCCGGAGTTCGGACAGACCACGTACGACCGGGAGCGGCGTCTCAACGGCGGCGGGTACCGGGTCGTCACCACCCTGGATCCGNCGGTGCAGAAGGCCGCGCACGCGCGCGTGGAACAGTACCTGCCGACCGGGAGACCGGAGGCGCTGATGGTGGCCGCCGTCGAACCGGGCACCGGCCGGGTACGCGCGCTCGCCACCAACCGGATCTTCGGGCTGGACGACCCCGCCCGTCCGAAGAACCCGATCTCCAGCAACCCGGACAAGGCCGCCGACGGCATCCGGGCCACCTATCCGCGCACCACCAACCCGCTGCTCACCGGGGGTGGAGACATCACCGGGTACCAGGCCGGCTCGACTTTCAAGATCTTCACGGTGGTTGCCGCGCTGGAGGCGGGATACCCGCTCAGCTACCGGATCAACGCCCCGCAGCGGTACCCGTCGCGGTACACCGCGGCAGCCGGCAGCGAGTCCGCCTGTCCCGGTACCGAGCGGTGGTGCCCCGGCAACGACAACCCGCGGATGGCCGGCCCGCACACCATGTGGACCGCCTTCGGCCGCTCGGTGAACACCTACTTCGTTCCCCTGGAGGAGCGGGTCGGCGCTGCCGCGGTCGTCGACGTCGCACAGCGGCTCGGCATCCGGTTCCGGGCCGAGAGCGACGCGGCGATGGCGGCGGACGAGGCGTCGGCCGACGGCTGGGGCGCGTTCACCCTCGGGGTCTCGGCGACCACACCGCTGGACCTCGCGAACGCGTACGCCACGCTGGCCGCCGACGGCCGGCACTGCGAGCCGACCCCGGTCCAGGAGATCCGGGAGCGTTCCGGGGCGCTCCTGGACGTGGCCGAACCCCGCTGTGACCAGGCCGTCGAGCCGGGTGTCGCCCGGGCCGCGATCGACGCCGCCCGCTGCCCGGTCGGCGACCGGTCGGCGTACGGTCGGTGCGCCGGCGCGACCGCCCCGGCNGTACGCCGGGTGGTCGGCCACCCGGTGGCCGGCAAGACCGGCACCACGGACAGCGGTCGGACGGCGTCGCTGGTCGCCACCACGACCACCCTGGCCGTCGCCGGCATCCTGGCGAATCCCGACTGGCCGGAGACCACCACGGTGATGCGGCACGGCATCGTGAACCCGGCTGTCTACGAGACGTTGGCGGACGCGATGCGCGGCAGGCCGGAGCAGGACTTCCCGAAGCCGGACCGGGCGTTGGTCGACGGCGTCCAACGGACGGTGCCGTCGGTGACCTGCCGGTCGGTCGACGACGCCACCGCCGTGTTGCGCGGCGCCGGGTTCCGGGTCGAGGTCGACCCCCACCCGGTCGACTCGGGCTGCCCGGCCGGCACGGTGGCCCGGACCGATCCGGACGGGCAGACGGTCGCCGGCGGCCTGGTCATGCTGCGGATCAGCAACGGACAGGCGGACGCGGCCACCGGGGCACGTGGCGAGAACGGCGACGGTCGGACGAGCGGTGAGGCGCCCGCGGCGGACCGCCCGCCGGNCCGCCCGCGGTGACCGCCGGGCTTCGCCCGGGGGTCGGCCCGCCGGTCACGGCGGCACCGCGGTCGACCGTGGCCGGCGGCCCGCACGCCACACGGCCCCCACAGCACTGCGCCGCCCTGGCGGCGGGCCAGGGCGGCGCGGGTGTCGGTGTGCAGGTCGCCTCTCGGCGAGTGGCGCGACGCGGCTCCAGCCGGACGGTNTTCCGCGACGGCNAAGGGTGAGGCCCGGGGACACTGGACACACCGACGCCGTTTCCAACGGTCCGCCCCCGGTCCGTGTTCCGGCCGGCGACGTGGCGCGCGTCACCATCCGCCCGAGCCGGTGTTCCGGGCCGACGGCCGGTNACGCCTCGCCGCCGGGTCCACCCCCGCTGTCGGGCGCCGTCGCGGGCTCCGACTCCGTGACGGCCGCGGCCGGTTCCGTCCGCGCCACCGGCTCCCGGTCACCGCCGGCCGGGACGCTCCCCTCCGCCTTCCCGGCGTCCCCCTCGTCGTCCTCAGCCTCGTCCTCGTCCTCCTCGTCCGCCCCGGCGCCGGCGCCGGCCGCCGCGCTGGTCCAGGTGAACTCGATCTCGACCGACAGCTCGGTGCCGCTCTCGCGTTCGATCTCCAGCTCGCACTCGACCCGGTCGGCCACCGCGACCCGGCCGGCGGCACCGAAGTAGATGTGCCCGTCCGAGTCGAGCTGGTCGGCGAGCTGGCGCAGCCACGCGGCGAGATCGGCCCGGGAGACGGTACGGCTGTCGTTGTAGATGTCCATGGCGGTCATGCTTGCACCCCTCCGGGCGCGAACACCCCCGGGGTTCGCGCGCGGGCTCGTCGGCGCCGCGGACGTGCGGCCGGTGTGGTGGGCGGGGACGGAACGGCCCGGTAGGGGCCCCGGCACCGGCCGGCGTGCGGGGTGTTTGACCGATTCCCCGTCGGGTAGCTGATCACCGTGACCGACGACGTGTCCAGCGCTGAACTCGACGCCCTGCTCGACGAGCTCTACTCCGGGCAGGAACGGGTCACCCAGGCCGAGATCCACCGTCGTGCCGTCGCCGCGGAGGTACCGGCCGAGCTGTTGACCCGGATCACCGCACTGCCGGAGGGCGAGTACTCCGTCGACGAGGTCGCCGAGCTGCTCGGCGGGACGCCCCGGTGACGGGGACGGACCGGCCGGGTCGGGTCGCGGCCGGCCGGGTCACCGCTCGGCTGCCCGCTGCGCGACGGCGTAACCCATCTGGAGGAAGTCCGAGGCGGCCACGGCGGTGAACACCGTCGCCACCAGCCGGGTGAGCCGGGGTGCCAGCACGAGTCCTCCGGTCAGCCCGGTGGCGATCCACACCGCCAGGCAGAACGGACAACTGAGCAGTTCACCGACGGCGTGTCGGGTGGAGCTGCCCTGGTCGCGTACCTGCTCCATCACCTCGCCACCGCCGATCGGCCTGTCGTAGCGGGTGAACGGGGCACGCAGCGGGCTGGTCACCGCGTCCTTCGACAGCATGCGGCTGAGTTTGTGGGTGGCGATCGACAGCAGGACGACGTCCGCGGTCGTCGGGCGCTCCGGGGCCCGTCGACCGGTCGTCCGCGCCGCGGCCGCCATGGCCAGCGCCACCCCGGCGTAGGTGCCCATCGCGGCCAGGTAGCCGTCCAACGGGCGGTGCTCGTGCGGCGCGTACGCGGCACGCAGTCGCGCCACCCTGTCCCGTACCTTCCTCATACCCGCCCTCCGCTTCCCGCCTTCACGCCCACCCTCCACTTCCGGTGGCACCGCCGCGCCCCGCCCGCCCGCGGTGACGGCCGGCCGGGTCCCACCGGTCCTCGCCCGCGCGGGGCGGCCGACGGCGAGGTCGTCGCCGCTCAGCCCGCGGTCGCTCAGCCCGCGGTGAGGTTGTCCGCGACCGCCCGGGCCAGGCCCGCCAGCGACTCGTCGGCGATCTCGCGCAGTCGCCGTTGCGGCGGGTCGGCCGACAGCTCCAGCCGCACGCTGGCCCCTCCGGCGTCGGTGGGCGCGACCTCGAGCTGCGCCGACCACGTCGGGGCGCCCGCGCGGTGCCAGCGGGCGCGCAGGTCGCGCACCGTGACCTCGGGTGGGGAATCCTGGTTCACCCGCAGCGGCTCCGGCAGCCAGTACGCGGTCCGACACGGGTCGATCGCGGTGTTGAAGACGACCTCCGGTGGCGCCGACATGCCCCGCTCGGCCCGAACCGTCACCAGGCGCCGTCCCGCAGCCGGCCGGGGTCGACCTCCCGCCCCGGGTGGCGGGTGAGGTACTCGGTCTCCAGCTCGGCGGTCCGTCGCAGGTGGTGGCCGAGCGCGGTGTCGGCGGCGTGGCGAAGGGTGTCCAGCCGGGTCCGGTGCAGGCTGTGCAGTTCCCGAATCAGCTCCTCGTCGCTCAACTCGACCGGGTCGATGCCGAGGTTCTCCTCCTCCGACGGCGCGAAGTCGCTCGCGGCGCCGCCGTACCGGACGGGGTCGCCGTCCCACCGCCCCATCCGCTGCCCGGGGCTGGCGTCGGTGGGCAGTCCGCTGCCGGTCGGCGAGAACTCGTCGTGGCGTACTGATTCGGTCATCGTCGCCCCCGATGGCTCGTCTGGGTTGACGACGTGACGCTTGCCCAGGCCGGGCGGCGCCAAACCTTCCACCGGCGGTCGGCGCCGCCGAGCGGGCGGCGTACGCCGGGGTGTGCCCGTACCACCCGGGCGGCCGGCCTCGACCCCGCCCCCGCGACACTACGACGCCGTGTCGGAGATCGGTGCGCCGGCCGGTACGCTCGGGGCATGAAACGGCTGTGGACACCGGCGTGGATCGTGCGCCACGTGCTCACGGTCGTCACGGTGGTCGCCTGCTGCGCGCTCGGCTGGTGGCAGGTCAGCCGGGCCCGCTCGGGCAACACCCTGAGNTGGGCGTACGCCGTCGAGTGGCCGGTGTTCGCCGGCTTCGCGGTCTTCCTGTGGATCCGNGAGATCCGGTACGCCCTCACCGAGGGCCGGAAGGGGTCGGGCGACGACCGGGCGGGGGNCCTCCCCGCCCCGGACGGTTCGGCGCCGGCGGAGGAGGTGGCTGCCACGGCGGCCGCCCCGCCCTCCCCCGGAATCCGCCGTCCCGTGCGCTCGGCCCGCCGGCACCGGGTCGCCGAACCCGACGACGACCCCGAACTCGCCGCATACAACCACTACCTGGCCTGGCTGAACGCCAATCCGGGAGCCCGGCCCGCCGACTATCCCGGCTATCCCGGCCCGGCCGCCGTCAGGAAGGACGAATCGTGGGCGCAGCCCTGACCCGCTACCGTGTGGTAGCCAACATCGTCGGCGTGGTGCTGATCGTGCTGGTCCTGATCGGCATGCCGCTGAAGTATCTCGGCAACGACCCCACCGTGGTCGAGACCGTCGGTCCGGCCCACGGCTTCCTCTACATGGTCTACCTGTTGACCGCCTTCGACCTGGGCCGGCGGGCACGCTGGCCGTTGGGGCGGATGGTGCTGGTGATGCTGGCCGGCACGGTGCCGTTCCTGTCGTTCTACGCGGAGCGGACGATCACCCGTCAGGTNCGCGAGCAGGAGCGCCGGACCGAGCCGGAGCCGGTGGCCGGCTGACCCGCGGGGCGGCAGGTCGGCGGGTCAGCCGGCGGGTCGTCNCCGCGCGTACCGCTACGACAGCGGCTCGTACGGGGTGTCCGAGGCGACCGGGTGNGCCAGCNTGCCGAGNCGCGCCGCCTCACGGGCCCGGATCAGCGCCCGGGTCACCTGCCCGAACTGCCGCTCCTGGTCGGTGCTGAACAGCAGGACGGTGGCCCCCCGGTACCTCCCCCAGAGTTCGTACGCCGGCGGGCGCCACCGGTGGCCGACCGCGGCGAGTACCACCGGCACGAGTGCCGCGAGGCCGAGCAGGACGTACGNCGTGGCGGGCAACCGGTGGAGGTCCCCGGTGTACCCGAGCGCGACACCGATGCCGATCACCACGACGGTGGTGACCGACACGGCACGCACCGTCAGCCGGTGGTGCGGTCCCCGGGCGGTCTGCAGGTGGGTCAGCTCGGCGATCGGGAAACGCCGCCCGGCGACGATGAAGGCCTCGCTGGTGACCCGGATCCCGGGCCGGTGGTAGAGATCGATCACGGGTCGCGCCGGGCTGGCCGGCGCGGCCCCGGGGTCGGCGTCTGGCAGGTGCCTGGCGGGACGAGTAGGCTCCATTGCTACCTCCAACGGCTCCTGAGGCGGGCTGCTGTGGATGGTGTGGATCGGCATCCGGTGGCAGCCGGATGCCGATCTCTCGTGGGGAGGGTGCTCGCTGGCTGGGTCGGGCCGGTCTGGTGCCGGTGAGGGCAACCGGTGGTGGCGGCGCTGGTGCGTCGGTTGTCGGCGCTCCCCCGTCGCCGTGCCGGTGGTCGTGGCACCGGCGCCGACGTCCGCGTCTGCCGCCGCTTCCGGAAACCTTCTCGGCCTGGCCCCAGTGTGCGCCGGAGGTGCCAGTGACCAGGGGAGAACGATCATCCCGGGGCGCGCCTCCGCCGGCGGTTGCCGCGGGGACCGATATGATTTATCCGCATCTACACTGGTTTGATCACCGCTGGCCGCCGATGCCATCCGCAAACACCGACCAAAGGGGCGTATCATCGGGCATCCCCCCAAAGATGCCCGGGCGGGCCGCCGACACGGGGTCGATCCAGAGTCGACACCGGGGTCCCGAGCTGCCGTCACGTCGGCCACCAGTGCCGCGGATCGCACACCGGCCCCTATCGGTGGTCCCCCGTGTCGGGCTAGGTTGAACCGGCTGGCCCGGACGTCAGCCGTCCCGCCGGACGGCGCCGGCCAACCTCGCCCGAGCGCGGCCAGCGCCCGTGGCGACAGCGCGAGAAAGGGCTGTGCACAGGTTGTCTTCGACGCGGACCCTGCTGCGGGCGCTCGTCGTGGCCACCGTCTCGGCGGCCCTGGTCGCCCCGACGTCGGTGGCCCGGGCCGAGCCGTCGGCCGCCGAGCTCACGCAGCGGATCAACAAGGCCTCCGCCGAGCTGGAGGACGTCATCGAGGCGTACAACAGGCTCAACGAGGACATCAAGAAGAGCAGGGCCGCGGTGGCCGCGCTCAACCAGCGGCTCGGCCCGCTGGAGCAGCAGGTGGCGCAGGGCCGTGCGGAGGTGGCGAGGATCGCCGCCCAGGCGTACAAGTTCGGCGGGTTGAGCAACGCCAGCGTGCTCCTCGGGCGCGGCGCCACGAACGACCTGGTCGACCGCCTCGGGTTCCTGGAGCGGCTCGCCCACGACCGTGAGCGGCAGCTCTCCGCGTTCGACGCGGCCCAACGCCAGTACCTCGACCAGAAGGCGCAGCTCGACGCCACACTGGCCCGGCAGACCGCCCAGGCGAAGCAGATCGCCGCCCACAAGAAGAAGATCGAGGCAGATCTCAAACGGCTCTACGACCTGCGCCGGGCCGCGTACGGCTCGCCGACCTCGACCGGTGGCGCGTACACGGGCAAGATCCCGGCCATCGACGGCAACGCGGGCAAGGCGGTGGCCTTCGCCTACCGGGCCATCGGCACCCCGTACGTCTACGGCGCCGACGGGCCGAACGGCTACGACTGCTCCGGGTTGACCTCGGCGGCCTGGCGGGCCGCCGGCAANNCCCTGCCGCACAGCGCCGCACGACAGTGGAGTGTGGTCGCGCACATCAGCCGGAGCGCCCTGAAACCCGGTGACCTCGTCTTCTACCGGAACCTCGGGCACGTCGCGATCTACGTCGGCGACGGCAAGATCATCCATGCCCCGCAACCGGGCGAGAGCGTCAGGCTCGCCAGCATCGACATCATGCCGCCGTACGGCTACGGCCGGGTCAAGTAGCCACCCCGCCGGCATGAGCTCGTCGGAGGCCACGAGGTCGGAGGCCAGGGAACTGGCCGCCGTGGTGCTGCGCCGTCTCGCCCCCCGCCTGCCGGAGGTCGCCGCGGCGNCGGACGCNCCCGGGCCGTCCGAGGCCCGCGTGCCGTCCGGCCCGTCGACGTCGCCGGGCGGGGACGACCCGTCACACCGGCTCTACCGGCTGGTCGCGGACCGGCTCCGCGCCCTCGGCGAGCAGGAGGCGCTGGCCGAGCTGATCCGGGAGCCGCACAACGACTCCCTGGTCCGGCGTCTGCTGGCCACAGCCGTGGCCGACGACGCGGCGTACGCGGCAGAGCTCGCCGCCGCCGTCGCGGCAATGCCGGCCGAGGAGGCCGCCGTCGCGGCCGTGCCGCCCGCCCGGGAGGCCGCCGTCGCGGCCGCGGAACCCGCCGGAGACGATGTCGCCCCGCCCGGCGCCGGGCAACCCTCGGCGCCGGGCGGGGCGGTACGCCCGGACCGCCGCCGCGCGCTCTGGCTCAGCCTCGGCGCGGCGACGGTGGTGGCCGTCCTGGCGTTCCTGGTCGGCCGGGCGGTCGTCGACGATCTGCGCGACGCCGGCGGGCTGACCTCCCACTCGACCTGTGCCGAGTACCGGCGGGCGACGCCCGAGGAGCGGGTGGCCGCGGTTCGGCGGATCGGACTCGCCAAGGGCGTCTCCGACGCCCACAACCCGCTGGTCATGGCGGCGCTCGACCAGCTCTGCGAGACCCAGCCGACGGCGAGGCTCGGCGACCTGGTCGAACGCTTCCGGTGACCCGGACCCTGTGGCCGCGGCCGACCCGACCCGCGGCGACCGACACCGCCGCGGCGGAGGGACGACGAACGGCCGGTGTCGTACGCCGGCCGTCTCGCACCCGCGCCGTCCGCCGCGCGGCGCGGCGGAACACCGCCGCGGCAGGAGGCGCCACGCCACCGTCAGGCCGCGGCCAGGCCCTCCGCCCGGGCCAGCTCCCGCAGCCGGCCCAGCGCCTGGATCTCAAGCTGCCGGATCCGTTCGCGCGACAGCGAGAACCGGGACGCGNCCTCGGTCAGGGAGTGCTCGCGACCGTCCTCGAGGCCGTACCGCGCCCGCATGATGCCGGCCGACCGGTCGTCGAGGTGGTTGAGCAGGCCCTCGATCCGCTGCCGCTCCAGCCCGGTGAGGACGATGTCCTCCGGCGACGGTGCGTCGCTGTCCGCGACCAGGTCGCCGAGGTTGGTGTCTCCGTCGTCGCCGACCGGGGTGTCCAGCGACACCGTGTCCTGCGACCAGCGCACCAGCTCGTGCACCCGCTCCACCGGCACGCCCAGGGTCGCCGCGATCTGCTCCGGCTCCGGGTCGGTGCCCAGCTCACGGGTGAGCTGCCGGGCCACGTTGCGCATCCGGTTGACGTCCTCGACCAGGTGCACCGGCAGCCGTACGGTCCGCTCCTGCTGGGCGATCGCCCGGCTGATCGCCTGGCGGATCCACCACGTCGCGTACGTCGAGAACTTGTACCCCCGCTCGTAGTCGAACTTCTCGACCGCCCGCACCAGGCCGGTGTTGCCCTCCTGGATCAGGTCGAGCATCGGCATGCCGGAACGGACGTAGCGTCGGGCGATCGACACGACCAGTCGGAGATTGGCGCGGATGAACAGGTCCTTCGCGCGCTCCCCCTCGATCACGAGTCGCCGGAGTTCCGCACGGCTGACGCCATCCGGCACCCGGTCGGATTCGAGCAGGTGCTCAGCGTAAAGGCCGGCCTCGATGGCCTTGGAGAGGTCGACCTCGGCGGCGGCGTCGAGCAGTGGCGTGCGGGAGATCTCGTGCAGGTACACGCCGACCAGGTCGCGCTCCTCGGCGACCTCGTCGGTCCGCATCACGATGCTCTTCTCCACGTTCCCCACGGTCCCCTCGTTGTTCCTCCCGGTGGACGCCCGGGTTCCTGCTCCTGCCGTCCCCACGTTCATCAGCCCCTCCCCCCGTAACATCCGCTGTGCCCCGCGGTGCTGACACCTACACAACAGTTGAGACGCGTTGGGGATTCCAACTCGTGAGTCAAAAGTGTCACGAACGCCTGAGTAATCGCTGAGAGCACGATCGACGTTTGCTGTCAGTCGTCTGGATCGGCCGGATCGACGGCGGCATCGCCACAGCTCAGGGGCTTTGCGTCGCTCCCGCCCGGCTATCCGGGCACGGTCACGCAACGACGCACAGCGATCCAGGCCACCAGCTTGCTGCGATTCTCGTCACGCTCTCGTACACGTACGGCGCGGCTGATCGGTTCACGTCCGCCACCGGATTACCCCTCCGCCGGAGCAACAATCCGGGGGCGGCGTCCAGTCCCGTTCGGCGCCCCGATCCGCCGTACACGTCGCCAGCAAACGGTGAGAACGGCCGGTACCGGGCCGGTGTCGTGGGGTGCGTGCCCGCGGCCGTGGAGCCGGACGACCCGGGCACGCGGCGGCTCAGCCCGCGAGCAGGGCGATCGCTCCCCGTACCTGGTTCTCCGACCGATCCAGGGCGGCCCGGGCATCAGCGATGGCAACCCCGGACAGCAACGACACCAGGGCGGCCTTCAGGTCTCCGTCGGCCTCGGCCAGCGCCCGCCGGGCGACCTCCTCGTCGCAACCGGTCGCCTCCACCAGGATCGAGATCATCCGGCCCCGCAGTTTCGCGTTGGTGGCGACCATGTCGATCATGAGGTTCGAGTAGACCCGGCCGAGCCGGACCATCGCGGCGGTGGAGAACGCGTTCAGGACGAGTTTCTGCGCCGTCGCCGCCTTCATCCGGGTCGAACCGGTCACCACCTCCGGACCCGTGTCGACCCCGATGAAGACGGTCACCGAACGCGCCGCCGCCGCCTGGGGATCGGCGCACAGCAGCACCGTGTGGGCACCGATCTCGGTCGCCGCGGCCAGTGCGCCCAGCACGTACGGGGTGCGCCCACTCGCGGCGATCCCGACCACGACGTCGCCGGCCCGGACACAGTCCCGGGCCTCGGCGGCACCGCCCTCCTCGTCGTCCTCGACGTCCTCCATCGCGCGCAGCATCGCCTCGGGCCCGCCGGCCAGGTGGGCGCAGAACCACCGGTCCGGTGCGTTGAAGGTGGGGGCCAGCTCCGCCGCGTCGAGCACCCCGAGCCGGCCCGAGGTCCCGGCCCCGAAGTAGTGCACCCGGTGCCCGGCGCGCAACGCGGTCACCGCCAGTTCGACCGACGACGGCGATCTCGTCGAGGACGTTCGCCACCGCCGCCGGCACCCGCCGGTCATCCTCGTTGATCACCCGCAGCACGTCCCGCGTGGACATGAGATCGAGGTCCATGCTGCGCGGATTCCGCCGCTCGGTCGGCGCGGCCACCCGCACCACGGCACGCCCGCCCTGGTCACGATCCGAATCCGGCTCGTCGTCTCCGCGGACCGGCTGTCGCCGGGCCTCGACCGGGTCGGCCGTCATGCCAGCCCCCCACCGCATCGACAACCGCCGAGTCCCACGTTCATCTCATCGCCCCGCTTCGTCTGACCACGCCCCGACACGCCGCGCACACCGCGTCGCCGCCGTCGGAACCCATGCACTGCCGCGTCCGCCGATCCGGCCCCGTCGGCCGGTCCGTCCGTTCACGCCGTCGTACCAACCCCACCGATCAGGACCGCCGCCGACTGACCCGGTGCGGCTGCACGGCCTCGGCGGTGACCTCCAGAGCCTTCGTGGCCCGGGCACGGTTCCGGGCCGCCACACCGACGAAGAGGCAGTCCACCACCGTCAGCTGCGCGAGTCGGCTCGCCATCGCCCCGGACCGGTACGTCGTCTCCCGGGCCGCCGTGGTGAGGACGAAGTCGGCGACCTCGGTGATCGGCGAGCGGGGGAAGTTGGTGAGCGCGACCGTGGTGGCACCGCGGGCCCGCGCCTGCTCCAGGACCTCGACCGCGTCCAGCGTGGTGCCGGTGTGCGAGATCCCCATCGCCACGTCGCCCTTGCCGAGCAACGCGGCCGAGGTCAGCGCGGTGTGCACGTCGGGGAAGTAGAAGGCGGTCCGCCCGATCCGGTGCAGCTTCTGCTGAAAGTCCGAGGCGACGAACCCGCTGGCCCCGGCCCCGTAGATCTCGATCCGGCCGGCCTTGTCGATCGCGTCGACGACCTGCTCACAGACGGCGGGATCGAGTTGTTCGGCGGTCTCCTCCACGGCGCGGGCGTCGTTGAAGGCGATGGTGGCGATGATCTGGGCGAGATCGGCTCCGGGCGGGATGTCCCCACCCACCACCCGGGCGTCCGGCGGCTCCACCCGGCGGGCGGCCTCGGCCGCGAGCCGGATGCGGAGCTGCGGATAGCCTTCCATGCCGACCGATCGGCAGAACCGGATCACGGTCGCCTCGGAGGTCTCCGCGGCGGTGGCGAGATCGGTGATGGTGCGACGAGCCGCGTCCGCGGGATCGGCCACGACGAGTCTGGCGACCCGTTGTTCGGCGGGCGACAGCGACGGGAGCAGCCCGCTGATGTGCACGATCAGCCCACCCGGCTCGGGATTCGCAGAAACCTTCGCAGTCTTCGCCACGCGTGAAACTTACTTTCATAATGCCGGAAGCGTCAACCGCGACGCGCTACACCTGCGAAAGTACGCCCCACCGCCGGGAGGTGGCGGCCGATCACCCCGGCCGTGCGTGTCGATCCCACCGCCATTCGGCCCACCCAGGCTCCCCCGACAGCCACGCCGGGCACCATCCGTACCAATCGTGACCAATCAATAGGCTACCGAGTGCCGCTCGGACCGTATCCCGCCCCGGGCCGGTCGGCCGAACCGGTCCCACCCGGGTCGAGGTGGCGGACACACCCGCCGGCCGAGCCCGATACCGTGAGGGCCATGGCCGATCGCACAGTGCTCATCACCGGCGGTACCGGTGGCCTCGGCCGCGCCGTCACCGCCGCCTTCCAGGAGGCGGGCTGGCGGATCGTCGTACCGGTGCGCCCGGCCGGGGTGGCCGGGACGGCGGACGCGGCGCGGCCGGCGGAGGTGGCGGACGCACCGGCGGCCGGAGCGAACCCCGTCCGGGTCGTCGCCGACCTCACCGACCCCGACCAGGTCGCGCCCGTCGTCGCGACCGCCGCCGCCGACCCGGGCGCGCCACTGCGCGCGGTCGTCAACCTGGTGGGCGGCTACGCGGCCGGGGGCCGCATCCACGAGACCCCGCTCGCCGACTTCGAACGGATGATCACGCTCAACCTGCGCCCCACGTACCTGGTCACCCGGCAGGCGTTGCCGTACCTGGTCGAGGCGGGCGGCGGGTCGGTGGTCTGCGTCTCCTCCCGCGCGGCGCTCGACCCGTTTCCCGGCGCCGCCGGCTACGTGACGGCGAAGGCCGCGGTCCTCGCCTTCGCCTCCGCGGTGGCGGTGGAGTACCGCCAGTCGGGCGTCCGCTGCAACACGGTCGTGCCGAGCGTCATCGACACCCCGGCCAACCGGGCGGCCCAGCCCACCGCCGACCACTCCCGCTGGGTGCCGCCGGACGAGATCGCCCGGGTGATTCGCTTTCTGGCCAGTGAGGACTCCGCGCCGACCAGCGGCGCGACCATTCCGGTCTACGGGCGGGCCTGAGCNTCCTCACCCGCGCTCACCGCCCACCCCCGCCCCGTCGCGCGCCGGTCGCCCCGGGACCGTCGCGCGCCGGGGAACCGGGGCGGGTGGGCCGTGCGCCGGGTGCCCGCCCGGTCCGCACCACGGGCCACGCCCGGGCCGGAGGTGACCGGGCGGTACGTGCTCGGGCGGCAGCCACCGCCGCAGGCCGGCCAGGATCGCCCCGGCCACCTCGTCCGGGTGCCGGTCGGCGTCCACCGACACGAACCCGGCGAACTCCGGCAACGCGCGGTACGCGGCGACCCCGGCGGCGAGGTAGTCGACGCTCTCGTGGTCGGTCCCCCGCGCCTCGACCCGCCGGTACGCCTCATCGGGCGTGACGGACAGCAGGAAGGTGACGTCGGGGGGTGGAAAGACCCGGTAGGCGAACCGGGCCAGGCGTTCCCAGCGCCGGCCGCCGCCGTGGGCCCGGATGCTGGCGTACTGGCAGACGGCGTACCGGTCCATCACCGCGACCCGGCGCCCNCACCGGGACCGGACCAGGGCCCGGGCGATCGCGAGCCAGCGGAGCGCCGTCTCCGCCAGGAGCATCCCGTCGCGTCCCAGGAGTCGCCGGGCGTCCGGTCTTCCCAGCCTGCGTGCCAGCCGGCCGAACCACCGCCGTCCGCCCGCGTTCTGCCAGTACGTCGCCGGCAGTCCCAGCCTGGTGAGGGTGTCCGCCAACCGGCGCGCCTGGGTGGTTTTCCCCGAACCGTCGACTCCGACCAGGGCGACGATCCGCAGCCGTGTGCCGTCTCGCCGCTCCTGCCGTGTCCGGGCCACCCCCAGCACGGTACCCGGCGCCCGCACCCCCTCGACCGGGCCGAGGCCCGCCGCACGGCCCGTCGGCACGAGGCCCCGAACCCCCCGTGTCCGCCCGGGTGTGAACGAACGGAATGCCGGGTACGGGTGAGTCTCCACCCACCGGGCAGTGACCTGATCCGCACCGACCTGGGAGAACCGATGGAGCACAGCGGCGACGAGACCCTGCTTGCCACGCTGAAGCGGGTCGCCGCCGTCCTGAAGCAGTCCGGGATCCCCTTCGCCCTGGGCGGCAGTTTCGCCGTGTACGCGCACGGCGGTCACTCCGGTGACCACGACGTCGACTTCCTGATCCGGGAGCAGGACGTCGAACGGGCCCTGGAGGCGTTGGTGGAGGCCGGGTTCACCGCCGAGCGTCCTCCCGAGGACTGGCTGGTCAAGGTCTGGGACGACGACCGGATGGTGGATCTGATCCACCGGCCGATCGAGACCCCGGTCACCGACGAGACACTCCGCGACGCCGTGATCCGACCGGTCGACGCCATCCACATGCCGGTGCTCCCCGCCACCCGGCTGATGGTGCACAAGCTGCTGAGCTTCTCGCAGCACTACTGCGACTTCGCGCGGGCCCTGCCGCTGGCCCGCTCGCTGCGTGAACAGATCGACTGGGACCGGGTACGCGAGGAGACGGCGCACTCCCCCTACGCCGAGGCGTTCCTGGTGCTGCTCGATCGGCTGGGCGTCGTGGCGTACGCGGGCGAGGCCGCGCCCACGGGCGGCCCGACGCCGCACGACGGCGGGCCGGCGGCCGGTCCGGCACCGCCCCCCGGGGCGGCCGCGTCGCACATCGGCGAGACGACGGGCCGGGGCGGCGAGGCCGCCCGGGTCGGCAGGGCCGCTCCCCGGCTCGACGAACCCGCGCCGCCGAGGGGCGGAGAAGAGGAGGAGGTGGTCGCGTGAACGGACGGGCCCAGGGCGACACCGAGCCGCCCGACGACTACCTGGAGGCGGCGATCCAACGGCTGCTCACCGAGCACAACGCCATCGCCGAGCAGGGGCTGACGGTGACCCGCCGGGACCACTCGCTGGTGGTCTGCGGTGAGGTGGAGAGCGCGCAACGGCGGGAGGAGATCCTCCGGCTGGTGCTCGAACGCTTCCCGAACCTGCCGGTGACGGTCGACATCGGACTGATCCGCACCGAGGCGCCGAGCACGGTGGAGGAGCTGCGGTGAGGAGGGCGACACGGTGATCCGGATCGCCGCCGTCGGCGACGTACACATGGACCGGGACGTGCTCGGCCGGTTCCGGCCGGCGCTGGAGGAGCTACCGGACCGCGCGGACGTCCTGCTGCTCGCCGGTGACCTGACCCGGCACGGGACCGAGGAGGAGGCTCGGTGCGTGGCGACCGAGTTCGGCAACCTCGGCGTACCCGTGGTCGCCGTCCTCGGCAACCACGACCACCACCGCGACGAGGTGCCACAGGTGATCCGCGCGCTGGAGACGGCCGGGATCGTCGTACTCGAGGGAACGAACCTGGTGCTGGACTGTGGCGGCGTNCGACTCGGCGTCGCCGGCGCCAAGGGCTTCGGCGGCGGGTTCGCCGGGCGCTGCGCCAGCGAGTTCGGCGAGCCGGAGATGAAGGCCTTCATCCGGACCACGCAGGCCATCGCCGACCAGCTCGGCGAGGCGCTGCGCGAGATGGACTGCGACGTGCGGGTGGCGCTGACCCACTACGCGCCGGTTCCGGACNCCCTCGCCGGAGAGCCGCTGGAGATCTNCCCGTTCCTGGGGTCGTACCTGCTCGGCCAGGCGATCGACTCGGCCCCGACGGAGCTGGCCCTGCACGGGCACGCCCACGCGGGCAGCGAACGGGGCAGCACGCCGGGCGGCGTCCGGGTCCGCAACGTCGCGCACCCGGTGATCAAGCAGGCCTACAGCGTGTTCCACCTGTACCCGCCGTACGCGGGCACGGGTGCGCGGGTGTCCGCCGCCGGTGAGACGGGTAGTTCCTGAGCATGGAGTTCCTGCTCTGGATTCTCGCGGTCGTCCTGGTGGTCGCCGGCATCGTGGCGCTGTTCCGACGGCGGTTCCTCTGGGGCGTCGTGCTGATCGTCGTCGGCCTGCTGGTCGGACCGGGCGGGGTCAGCATCTTCACCGACTAGTACTCCCCACGGGACCGCACCGGGGCCGCCGCGCGGACGCTCACGCGCCCGCCGGCCGCCCCGGACACCCGAACCCCGGCCTCAGCAGCGTGGCACGCCGGGGATGAAGCTGTCGTAACCGGTCAGGACGTACGCGTCGGCGACGTACCGCCCGCTGCCGATCCGGTCCCAGATGTTGCTGGTGCCGTAGGTGCCGGTCACCGTCGTTCCGGTGGTCTGGCACTGGATGGTGACCCGGGTTCCGCTGGCCACGGTGCCGACCACCGAGTAGCCGGTGCCGGGTCCGGAGCGGACGTTGAGCGGGCTGCCGGCGGTTTTCACCGTGCCGGTGGCCGTGCCGCCGCCGGAGCAGCCGTTGTCACTGGTGTAGTTCTTGGTGCCCCAGTAGAGCGCCAGCGTGCCGTTGAACCTGACCTGGATGCTCGAACCGTTGAGCCGCTGCTCGTAGTGCAGGTGCGGCCCGGTGGAGTTCCCGGTGCTGCCGACGTACCCGATCACGGTGCCGTAGGTGACGGAGCGGCCGACGGCGGTGGCGAAGCTGTTCAGGTGGGCGTAGTAGGTGGTGTAGCCGTTGCCGTGGTTGATCCGGACGTACTTGCCGTAGCTGGTGTTGCCGAGGTCGGTGACCACGTCGACCGTGCCGGGTGCGCTCGCCACCACCGGGTCGCCGAGGTCGTCGGTGCGGTTGAAGTCGATGGCGTAGGCCGGGCTGTGGTTGCTGCGGGTCTGCCCGGACCAGGTCTGGTTGCAGGGGAAGGGGACCTTGAAGGTCGGGGCGGCGGCGGCCGGCGCGGCCGGTACCACCACCGTGGCGACGGCGAGCAGGGCGGCGCCGGCGAGCACGGACAGGCGGGATCGCATCGAGGCCTCCGTGGAAAGGAAGTTTTCCATAGATAGATGGATCGTGGCAGAAAACTTCAACAGCGGGAAGAGACCGCCGTTGGCGCCCGCGCGTGCCGCGGTCGATCCGGTACCCGCCGTGGTCGGTCCGGTATACGTGTAGGCCATGGCCTCGCCGACGTACCTGAGAAGCATGCCCCTGCACGCCATCACCGAGGTGTACGGCGAGGCCGGCCTGCGGGACCGGTTCTGGCTGGAGGCCGAACGGTTCGACCCGGCGGGGCGGGACCGGCTGGCGGCGGCGCTGGAACTGGCCACGAGGCTGCACCNCCACGACCGACGGGTTCGCGAGCCCTACCTCAACCACCTGCTGCGGGTGGCGATCCGGATCATCAGCTACTACCGGGTCACCGACGTCGACGTGATCGTGGCGGCCCTGCTGCACGACGCCGTCGAGGACCACCCGGCCGAGCTCGCCGGCCTGCCCGCCGACACGGCCCGCCCGGCCGTCACCGAGGCCGCCCTGGCCGCGCTCGCGCGACGGTTCGGCAGCCGGGTCGCGGATCTCGTCGCCGCCGTCACCAACCCCGAGTACGCCCCGGACCGCGACCGTGACGAGCAGTACCGCGCGCACCTCGCGGAGAGCCTGGAGCGCCAGCCCTGGGCGCGGGTCATCAAGATCTCGGATTTCACCGACAACGGAGTCGGGATCATCCACACCACCGGTGACAAGGTGGTTCGCGCGGCGCGCAAGTACCGGCCGCTGGTGCCGCTCCTGCGCGATCTGGTCGGCCGCCCGGACACCCCGTTGGACGCCGNGGCCCGGACCCACGTCCTGGGCCANCTCGACCTCGCCGAGGAGCGCTTCGCCGCCATCCTCGACGAGCCCGCCGCGGGTGACTGTCGTGATCAGGGCGACTAATGGGCAGGTTTCCGAATCGTTACAGCGTCGTGTCTCGGCCGGGCTGGACGCCCGATCTGCGAAAACGCTTACATGTGTTAACGCCCAAGTCCGGCATGGGAGCCGCAGGCTGTCAGCATGCCGGCCCGAGAAGGAGGACAGATGGCGGTTCCGTCCAGAAGATCACGCCAGGCCCTCGCGGTCGCCGGTGTCCTGGCCCTTGCCCTCGGCGCCACCGCATGCTCCGGTGAGAGCAAGAGCGGGCTCGATCCAGATTCTCCGGAATGTGCCCCGTACTCCGACTACCAGGGTCATGACGGTGAGTCGGTCTCGATATACGCATCGATCCGGGACAAGGAGGCGGACCTGCTCCAGGAGGCCTGGAGCAGGTTCGAGGACTGCACCGGCATCGAGATCGACTACAACGGCAGCGGCGAGTTCGAGGCGCAGCTGCAGGTGCAGGTGGACGGTGGGAACCCGCCGGACATCGCCCTGATCCCCCAGCCCGGCCTGTTGGAACGGTTCGCCAGGGCCGGCAAGCTCAAGCCGATGCCCGCCGACCTGAAGGCCATCGCCGACGCCAACTACCCGGCAGACTGGCTCAAGTACGCCACCGTCGACGGGCAGGCGTACGGCACGCCGCTCGGTGCCAACGTGAAGTCCTTCGTCTGGTACTCGCCGAAGGCGTTCGCCGAGAAGGGCTACCAGATCCCCACCACCTGGGCCGAACTGATCGCACTCAGCGACAAGATCGCTGACTCGGGCCAGAAGCCGTGGTGCGTCGGGCTGGAGTCCGGTGACGCCACCGGCTGGCCGGCCACGGACTGGATCGAGGACCTGGTCCTGCGGACGCAGTCGCCGGAGTTCTACGACCAGTGGACCACGCACGGCGTCCCGTTCAACGACCCGCGGGTGGTCGAGGCCGTCGACCAGGTCGGCNGCATCCTGAAGAACCCGAGGTACGTCAACGGCGGCTACGGCGACGTGAAGAGCCTCACCACCACGGCGTTCCAGGAGGGCGGCCTGCCCATCCTGCAGGGCCAGTGCTGGATGCACCGGCAGGCGAACTTCTACGCCAACTACCTGCCGGACGGCACCAAGGTCGGGCCGGACGGTGACGCCTACGCCTTCTACCTGCCGCCCGTCGACCCGAGCAAGGGCAAGCCGCTGCTCGGCGGTGGCGAGTTCACCGTCGCCTTCACCGACAACCCGGCCGTGCAGGCGGTCCGCCGCTACCTCGCCTCCGCCGACTACGCCAACGCCCGGGCGAAGCTCGGCAACTGGATCAGCCCGAACAAGCACCTCGACATCAACAACGTGGCGGAGGAGGTCGACAAGCTCTCCATGCAGGTGCTGCTGGACGACGCCGCGATCTTCCGGTTCGACGGCTCGGACCTGATGCCCGCCGCGGTCGGCACCGGGACGTTCTGGAAGGGCATGATCGACTGGGTCAACGGCAAGGACACCAAGAGCACCCTGGACTTCATCGAGGGCTCCTGGCCGAAGTGACAGTCCGGCGGACGTAGCCGCCCGTCGGGCCACCCCGGCGGTCTGGTCCGCACCCGGGCCGGGCCGCCGGGGTCCCTTTTCGCCCCGCCGTACCCACCCTTCCCGCTGGAGACGCTGATGGACTTCGCCGACGAAGCACCAAAGCTGCTCATGCTGCTCTACGGCCTGATCGCCTTCGTGGTCGTGGTCGGTGGACTGTTGCTGCTGCTCGATGTCGTACCCACCTGGTTCGCCCGGCGCCGTGAGGCCGCGCTCCTGGCCGCCTCGACCGCCGCCGCGGGCCCTGCGACCACCGCCGCCACGGTTAGGGCGCGGCGCCGCCGGTCCGTGGTCAACCGCCGGGAGGGCGGGTTCGGGTTCTTCTTCCTGCTGCCGGCCCTGCTGCTGCTCGCCGTCGGACTGGTCGTTCCGGCGATCCGGACCGTCGTGCTGTCCTTCAAGGACGGCAACAGCGAGAACTGGGTGGGGCTGCGGAACTACACGTGGATGTTCGCCCAGGACGAGATCTTCCGCGTCCTGATCAACACCCTGACCTGGGTCATCGTCGTGCCGCTGGCCGCCACCGCGATCGGGCTGGTCTACGCCGTCCTGGTCGACCGGTCCCGGTTCGAGGCGGTGGCCAAGGCCCTGATCTTCATGCCGATGGCCATCTCGTTCGTCGGCGCCAGCATCATCTGGCGGTTCGTCTACGCCTACCGGTCGGCGGAGTACGACCAGATCGGTCTGCTCAACCACATCTGGGTGCTGCTCGGCGGCGAGCCGCAGCAGTGGCTGCAGAACCCGCCGCTCAACACGTTCCTGCTGATCGTGATCATGGTGTGGATCCAGGCCGGGTTCGCCACGGTGGTGCTCTCGGCGGCGATCAAGGCGATCCCGGCCGACGTCGTCGAGGCGGCCCGGCTCGACGGGGTCAACTCCTGGCAGATGTTCTGGCGGATCACGCTACCGAGCATCCGGCCCGCGATGGTCGTCGTCATCGTCGCGATCTCGATCGCGACGCTCAAGGTCTTCGACATCGTGCGGACCACCACCAATGGCAACTACGACACCGGGGTGATCGCCAACGAGATGTACAACCAGGCGTTCCGGTTCGGCCAGACCGGGCAGGGTTCGGCGCTGGCGGTCTTCCTCTTCGTGCTGGTGATCCCGCTGGTGATCTACCAGATCCGCAACCTGCGCAAGCAGCGGGAGGTGTGAGATGACGACAGCGACGACCACCACGGCACCGGCCGACGCGAAGCGGACGCCCACCCCGGGCGGTACGGCCGCCCGGGTCCGCAGGCGCCTCAGTCACCCGGTCGCGACCGCCGTGTCGATCCTCATCGCGGTGCTCTGGACCGTGCCGACCTTCGGCCTGTTCGTCTCGTCGCTGCGGCCGGAGGACGAGATCAAGACAACCGGGTGGTGGACCGCCTTCACCAACCCGCAGTTCACCCTGGAGAACTACCAGGAGGTGCTCTTCGGCCGGTCCGCGTCCTCCGGGCAGCTCGCCAGCTACTTCGTCAACTCGCTGGTCATCACGATCCCGTCGGTGCTCTTCCCGCTGGCCTTCGCCTCGCTCGCCGCGTACGCCCTGGCCTGGATCAACTTCCGCGGCCGTGACTGGATCTACATCGGCATCTTCGCGCTGCAGATCGTGCCGCTGCAGATGGCGCTGGTCCCGCTGCTCAGTTTCTTCTCCCAGGGTGTGAGCATCGGCGACGNGACGCTCCTGCCGGCGTGGAACCTCGACGACGAGGAGAAGTTCATCCAGGTCTGGTTCGCGCACACCTGTTTCGCGCTGCCGTTCGCGGTGTTCCTGCTGCACAACTTCATCGCGCAGCTGCCGAAGGACCTCATGGAGGCCGCCCGGGTCGACGGCGCCACCCACCCGAAGATCTTCCGCTCGATCGTGCTGCCGCTGATCGTGCCGGCGCTGGCCGCCTTCGCGATCTTCCAGTTCCTCTGGGTCTGGAACGACCTGCTGGTGGCCCTGATCTTCGCCGGTGGCGGCAACGAGGTCGCCCCGCTGACCGTACGGCTGGCCGAGCTGGCCGGAACCCGGGGCAGCGAGTGGCAGCGGCTCACCTCCGGGGCCTTCGTCTCCATCGTCATACCGCTGATCGTGTTCCTGTCCCTGCAGCGCTACTTCGTACGCGGCCTGCTCGCCGGAGGTGTCAAGGGCTGATGTCGGCGGGGGCGAGCCAGCACGGCACGACGGCCACAGGGCCGACCGCCACGGATCCGACGGACACGGCGCCGACGGCCGGGTCGGTGGCCCGACCCGACGCCGCGGGGACCGGCTGGTGGCGGCACGCCGTCATCTACCAGGTCTACCCCCGGTCGTTCGCCGACTCCGACGGCGACGGCGTCGGCGACCTTCCCGGCATCACGGCCCGGCTGGACCACCTGGTCGAGCTGGGCGTGGACGCCCTGTGGCTGTCGCCGTTCTACCCCTCGCCGCAGGCCGACGCCGGGTACGACGTGGCGGACTACCGCGACGTCGACCCGCTCTTCGGCACCCTGGCGGACGCCGACGCCCTGATCGCCGCCGCCCGGGAGCGCGGGCTGCGGGTCATCGTCGACCTGGTGCCGAACCACACCTCCTCGGCACACCCGTGGTTCCGGGCGGCGCTGGCCGAGGGACCGGGCGGGCCGGCCCGGAACCGCTACATCTTCCGGGACGGTCGCGGGCCGGACGGCTCCGAACCGCCGAACGACTGGCAGAGCGTCTTCGGCGGGCCCGCCTGGACCCGGGTGACCGAGCCGGACGGCCGGCCCGGACAGTGGTACCTGCACCTCTTCGACGCCGGTCAACCCGACCTGAACTGGGACAACCCCGAGGTCCGCGCCGAGTTCCTCGACATCCTGCGCTTCTGGCTGGACCGGGGCGTGGACGGGTTCCGGGTCGACGNCGCGCACGGCCTGGTCAAGCAGGCGGATCTCGCCGACTGGCACCACCCGCACGAACCGCTGTCCGGCGAGGGTGTCGAGGGCCGGCGTCCACCGATGTGGGACCAGGACGGCGTCCACGAGATCTACCGGACCTGGCGACGGGTGCTCGACGAGTATCCGGGCGAGCGGATCCTGGTGGCGGAGGCGTGGGTGCAGCCGGCCGAGCGGCTGGCCGCGTACATCCGCCCGGACGAGATGCACCAGGCGTTCAACTTCGAGTACCTGGAGGCGGCCTGGACCGCTCCGGCGCAGTACGCGGTGATCACCCGGTCGTTGGAGGCGTCCGCGGCCGTCGGCGCCCCGACCACCTGGGTCCTGTCCAACCACGACGTCATCCGGCACGCGAGCCGGCTGGGGCTGCCGGTCGGCACCCCCCGCCCGCGGGGCATCGGCGCCGGCGACCCGCAGCCGGACCGGGCGCTCGGGCTCCGTCGAGCCCGCGCGGCGACGCTGCTGATGCTCTCGCTGCCCGGTTCCGCGTACCTGTACCAGGGAGAGGAGCTGGGCCTGCCCGAGCACACCACGCTGCCGGACGAGGCTCGCCAGGACCCGACGTGGCGGCGCTCCGGACACACCGAACGGGGCCGGGACGGCTGCCGGGTGCCGATCCCGTGGCAGGCGGACGCCCCGTCGTACGGCTTCGGGCCGGGTGACGCGAGCTGGCTGCCGCAGCCGGCGCTCTGGGCCGAGTACGCCCTCGACCGGCAGCGGGGGGTGGCCGGCTCGACGTACGAGATGTACCGGCGGGCCCTGCGGCTGCGGCGCGAGCTGGACCTGGGGCGCGGCAGCGTCTACTGGCTCGCCAGCCCGGACGAGGTGCTCTACTTCCGCAACGGCGGGCTCCGGGTGCTCACGAACTTCGGCGCCGAACCGGTGAGCCTCCCGGCGGGAGCGGAGCTGGTACACGCCAGCCAGGCGCTCGACCCCGACGGCCGGGTACCGACCGACGTGACCGTGTGGTTCCGGGTGCCCGAGGACACCGCCGCCTGACCGGGCCGCCGGTCCCGCCGTCGGCGCACGCGTCGCTCGGGCCGCGAGGAGTCGGCCCGCGGGCCTGGTCCCGCGTGATCAGGCCCGCCGGGTCACGGCCGGGCTCCGGACTCCGGCGCGACCTNNNCGGCNCGCTCGACGAGCAGGTCGTGTACACGCCGGATGTCGCCGGGGGCGCTGCGTGAGGCGAGCCAGTACATCACCCCGGTGGGGACGAAGAAGAGCTGGAAGGCGGCCAGCCCGACCGCGAAGTTCAGCGGCGGCGGGAACGCCGACCGCAACGCCTGGGCGGTCAACCCGATCAGGCCGTTGCCGGCCGCCCGGCCGACGCCGTTGACCAGGTTGCCGAGGCTGTAGACCGTGCCCCGGTGCTCCGGCGGGTTGACGTCGGCGATGAGGGCGAACCAGTTCGGTGAGTTGGCCGAGGTCAGCCCGAGGGCGACCACGGCGGTCAGCAGGCTGAGCCCGACGGTCGGCTCGGTGACGACGCTACCCAGCACGGCCCGCACCACCGTGGCCGCCCCGGCGCCGNCCGGCACCTCGATCCGGATCGGCACGAAGAACAGGACCACGTACAACGGCACGGCCGCGAGGATGCCGACCGCGGCGACCAGGGCGCGCCCGCGCGGCGTTCGGCGTTGCAGGGCGTCGCCGACCAGCCCGCCGACGATGGCGAGCACCCCGCCGAGCTGGAAGAGGGTGGCGAAGGCGCTGCCGACGATCGTGGCGGTCGGGGTGGAGTAGCCCTGGTCGGTGGCGCGCTCGCGGAACAGGTCGGGCAACCAGACCAGCGCCCCGAACGCCACCTGCGCGGTGAGACCCTGCAGGATCAGCCAGCGGTTCGTCCGGCGGGCCACGATCGCCGGCAGGTCGGCCCGGCTGATCCGGTAGTCGTAGTCGCCCCCGGCGGCCAGTGCCCCCGACAGCTCCGGCTCGGCCTGGCCACGCCGGATGTCGTACGTCAGCAGGTAGGCCAGGGCGGCGAGCACGCCGACGGTGCTGAGCAGCAGGAACGGGCGGCGCCAGTCGTGTGCCCCGAGCAGGCCGCCGAGCAGTGTTCCGGCCAGGGTGCCGGCCCCCTGGGAGAGCCCCCAGAAGCTGAGCACCAGCCCTCGGCGCCGCGGGGTGACCAGGTCGGTGACGACGGAGTACCCGACCGAGCCGACCGCGCCGAGCCCGATCGCGGCGAGCACCTGGGCGGCGAAGAAGAACAGGTACGTCTGTGCCAGCCCGCTGCCGGCGGTCCCGGCGACCCAGATCAGGGTGCCGATCATGAGCAGCGGTTTCCGGTTGCTCTGGTCGCCGACGTACGCCCAGATCACCGCGGCCACCGCGCTGACCAGGAAGCTGGCCGCGGTGGCCAGGCCGACGGCCGCACGGGCGACCCCCAGGTCGGGGGCGATCGACTCGTAGAGCGGCGGCACCAGCCCGATCGCGACGTTGTCCAGCGACGCGAGGACGACGAAGACCGTCACGCTGTAGAACCGGTGCACGGGTCCCCCACCGCGGGAGGACCGCGTACCACCGATCGGCATGTCCGGCATCCCACCAGGATCACGTAACGCCGAGGTGACGGGCCGACCGGGGTCGTTGTCGTCTTCCGTGGCGGGGTCGACGACCGTGACCGACGGCAACCGGCCCGCCGCGGTCGCCCGCCGCCCGGCGGTACGGGCGGGGCCGGAGCGGTCGTACCGGCTCGTCCGACGGTTCCGTCNACNCCCGGACCGGATGTCATCCTGATCACACGCCGGCTGGTGGGCCGCCGGCGCACGCGGGCCGGAACGACGCCCCGGCCGGGCGGCAGGGCCGCCGAGCACGGCGAACACGAGCAGCTCACGGCTGCTGACGGCCCGTACCGGAAGCTTCTCGGCCTCCGGGTAGGCCGCTACAGCGAACAGTCGCCTTCACGACGGAGAGCGACACCGGGGCACCCTCGGCTCGCATTCGTGAACTATGCTCCGAATCCTGTTCGGACAGTAGTCACTGCCGCGCTGCCTGCTGACAACGGCACGTCGGCGACCCACCCCTCTTACAAGGAGTAAGACATTCGTGTCGCAACACGGCCCGCAGAACGACCGTGACGACCGGACCCGCGACGCCGCCGCGTTCGCGCAGCGCGTCGAGGACCTCGTCGCGACGATCCGCCCGGGAGCGCCGGTGCCGGAGCTGGACCGGATCGAGGGAGCCGACCGCAGCGGGACGGTCTACTGCGTCGTCGACCGGTTCGGAGCGGTTCAGGACGTCTACGTCGACCCGGGTTGGTGGACGGCCCTGGGTCCGACGCGGGTCGCCGCCGCCATCCTCGACGCCCTGGACTACGCGAGATCCAAGGCGGCTCTGGCGATGGCCGTCCTCAGTCGCCATGGCCACCGGCCACGCCTGCCGGAGGACACCTCACAGGTCGCTGGTCCGCCGATCGACGTACCGCACGTCGACTCACCCGACTTCGAGCGCGCGATCGAGGCGAAGCTCGAC
>Ga0065720_1019076_pt1 | contig 39612 bp, 37 predicted proteins | sample Thericmetagenome_FD_59107 | JGI IMG/M metagenome (GOLD analysis project Ga0065720, IMG submission 59107) | Thermophilic microbial communities from the Joint Bioenergy Institute, California, USA of rice/straw/compost enrichment - eDNA_2 v2... | ecosystem: Engineered > Solid waste > Grass >... | reverse complement strand
TTTTTTTTTTTTTTTTTTTTTTTTTTTTTTTTTTTGTTGTTGTTGTTGTTGTTGATTAGTAGCGTGCGGTAGACTGGATGGAATACTACCTAGCTCAAGATAAGATGTTGTGCTTGAGAAAGAGCATGTCTGTTGGTGATGTGTGGTTGTTGTGTGAGGTGGTCCAGCGGAGTTGGGATAATGAACTCACGTGACCTGGCGTCTCACTTCGCGTAATAACCCCACTCTTGAGCGCGTCGCAGCATCGACGTCATAGCTACCTTCGTTAACCCTGTGAACGGCGATGGTCCGTCACTATCTCGACGGCGACCACAAACCACAACAAAATCAACTCCTGAATTGCTAGATAATTCTCCTCAAGAACTCAAATCCGTCCATATATGGTCAAAAATGTGCGGCCGCTACGCCATGGCCCTGGTAAGGACCCCTCTCTATCCATCATCACCCCTTTCTCTCTCAATGTACTGGCTAACGCTGATCAAAAGCGACCCTCCCAAGTCCGCCGCCTCTTCCAAGCCGACAACATGCCTGTCGACGAGGCTCCCGCTGACGAAGGTGATGGCTCGCCGCGCTCAAGCTATAACTTTGCGCCGGGATATTACGGGACTATTTACCGTGCCGAGGACTCCTACGGTTCTCACTCTCTCCACAGCTTCGCCGGGCTCGTCGAGGGTGAGGCTGATGCTAACGCTCATGGCAAGGGGGCTGGCCGTTCTGCTGTCGATGAGGATACCCATAAGGAGGGGAAGGATGGTAAGAGGGTGAGGTATAAGCTGCAAACGATGAAGTGGGGCCTCATCCCCTCCTGGTCGAAGCGCGCCCCGGACTATGGCACCCTCCTCAAAACCATCAACTGCCGAGACGACTCCCTCTCCCATCCTGGCGGGCTGTGGGGGAGTATGAAACTCCGCAAACGCTGCGTGGTGGTAGCAGAAGGGTTTTATGAATGGCTGCACCCTCCTGGCAAGAAAGACAAGATCCCGCATTATGTCAAACGCAAAGACGGGAAGCTAATGCTCTTCGCGGGGTTATGGGACTGCATCCGCTGGGAAGATAACGAAACGCAGGAAGCGAGAGAGGAGTGGACGTACACGATCATTACGACGAGTAGTAATGAGCAGTTGAGGTTCTTGCATGATCGCATGCCTGTAATATTCGAGCCCGGGTCGGAAGAGTTCTGGAGATGGTTGGACCCCCAAAGGAGGGAGTGGAGTGGGGAGTTGCAGGGATGCTTGAGGCCGTTTGAAGGGGAACTTGAGGTGTATCCGGTAGCGAGGGAGGTTGGGAAGGTGGGGAAGGACGACCCTTCGTTCGTTATACCCATCCAGGAGAAAGAAAGCAAGGGGAGTATCAAAAATTTCTTTGCGAAGGCGGGCAAGGGGGGCGGGAAGGGGCTCGAGAAAGGGGGAATGGCCGGCGATCAGGGAGAAGAGGCCGAAGGGGAGAGAAAACCACCTCCTTCTTCACCCGTAAAGGCTGTCAAGCGCGAAGCCGACACCACCCCCCTCAAGGGCGAGCCTCCGTTCAAGAAGACAGAAACTGCCCCCTCGCCATCACCCTCCCCAATTAAGGAGTACACATCCCCTATCAAGCCAACAACAACAACAACAACAACAACAACAACGAAAGGGAAAATCAGTGCAATGAAGAATGTGAGCAAGAGTCCAGTCAAGTCAAAAGTTAAGGCTGGGGGAGGGGCGGAGCAGAGTTTGAAGATAACGCATTTCTTTGGAAAGTGAAGGTTTCATGGAAAGATGTCGGGATCGGGAGGAGTTTCGGGGAGGGTTGTTCCGTGTGTGTTCGGGGCACCAGGTCGGTTAGTAGCAGCTATTGGGGTCTAGAGGTTGTTTTAGGTGGGACAAGTGTTTCAGATTCCACGTGGAGGGAAGTATAATGGGATAGCAGTTCTCTTTTGTTAGGTTACGCAGGCAGGGAAAAGAAAAATGACTAGTTTTTTTTTCTTGTGAGCAATGAATGATAAAGTGTTGTGACACTAGTGTCTAGCGTCATTGTCATTGGGTATCCTGTATTCGTGAACTCTGTGCCTAAGACCCTGACATTTTTATATAATTACTCTTCGGTCCGTGTAAACTGCAAGAGTAACATGATGAACCGGTGAAACAACACCAGCATCATAACCGGAAGCGCTCCGCTGCACCGGAGGTTGCACGGGATGAGGGTTAAGGCGGAGAAGTGACACGCGGAGAAAAGACCCGGTGGCTACCTAGTGTAAGTGAGGGGTCTTTGAAGGGCAGAGGTTCCCAGAACTAGCCTTCTGCAATGAAAGAGACTTTGGAGTGGAATTCCGGAAATGTGAAAGGGCAAAAAGACAAGTTAGTTGTTCCAATGGAGTCTTGATATTACTAGAACCTCAAAACTCTTGAAAATGTCTCGTATCGTTCGGTATGTACAATGAACTTCGCAAATCTTCATCCCCATTTGTAGGAGACTCAAGCTTGTTTTCCTTGACGCAAATCAACCAGATAAAAAAGCAGTTAACCATTTTCTCACTTGACAAAACTTCTTGAAAAGCAGGTCAACTTTCCCTACCCATTCGCATCACTCCAAACCCAACTCACTTGACCACATTTCTTTTCCCCTCCCTTATGACCCAGATATTTTCTTATTAATGACCCAGAGCTAGTCGACCCTAAACTGCGCCTGGTCCCTCAGTTCGAAAAAGCCTGCAACACATAAACCCCCACGGCCAGCGCCGTCATCCACGCCCAGAACGGATCAATCTTCGCATGCACCGTGCTTGGCTGCGTCGGCGTCTGTGTCTCGTGTACCCACGGGCCTGCCGTCTTGGTTGTCACTATGGCTTCCGTGCCCGTCGCGATACCCGCGTACACTTTCTCTGTCTCTGTTGAGGCGCTGGTGATTGTGAATGCTGGCGGCGTGGTTCGGAAGGTTGTAAGTGAGGCGGTGTAATTGCCTACGACTCGGCCCGTTGCGGTTAAGGTGATCGGCCCGGTTCCGGTTCCTGTCGGTTTAGGATAGCCTCCCTCGTTAGAGACGCTGGTCCTCCTTTCTCCTTTGAGCTGGGAGTCGACCAGATCAAGAAACTTCTCAAACGCCCTATTCTTCGCATTCCCTAACCCCAAATTAAACCCCGCATACCACCCCTTCGCTCCATCACCCTTATGCGAGCTCAGTATGGTATCCTCCTTCTCGGGCTCGTCAACTGGCATGCTTGAATACGCCAGCGAAAAATAGTGTTCTCCACTATAGCTGGAGTCATATGCCCAGTCGGTTGAGAAGCTCAACTTGGGGTGGATGCAGCCTGTGCAGAGGAATGTTGAGACGAGGTGCGTGCTGTTGGCGTAAGTCCCGGTGGGGAGGGGGGCAAGACTGATGATGTTGTGTTTGGAAAAGCTGGTTTTAGAGTACGGAATCACGCTGCTGGAGGTGTAGCCTGTTGCTAGGCGGGCGGAGGTTATCACGTCGTTACCGTTCGGCCTGAAAACAACAAGTCAGGTAGGTCGCTCAACCGCTCTTACGAGATCGCTGTTTCTCAGACACGGCGACTTACCAAGTGATGAGAAGCAAACTCCCCTTCATTGAAGCCCCCATCGACACCCCCACCCATCCGTGTCCCTTCTCCAGCAACGGCGCCGTGAGCTGCATGATAAAGTCGGATGTCGGCTTTTCGGGCATGACGATGCCGAAGCGGTATCCGCCGGGGACGACATAGCCGTAGAAGGGAATGCCAGTGTCAGGGTCGGTGTAGAGCATTACTGTGCCTTGTCCGCCGGCTTGGGAGAGAACTTTCGTCGGCAGACTGGCCAGCAGGAGGACAGTGAGTGCATGAGGGAGCCGCATCGTGGATTTTGTTACTTGACTGATGGCTCTGCGAGAAGGCGGTTAGTGAGGAGGAGGAAAGAAAAGGTCGATGTCGAGGGGCTCAGGGGGATGTTTATGTTTGGTGAGCGAGGAAGGAGGGGAAAAAAGGGTTGATCGAGGATTGTTGAAAAGGTATGGGTGAAATTTAGGGCTCGAATGGCATTGAGGGGTGATTTTGGGGAGTTGGGATGAATATAGCGAGAGGGAATCGGCCGGGCTATTGCGGTCAATTTGGTATTGTTCTTTGTGATCCCCTCTTGTGGTCAAAGAGTTAGGATCTCCGAATTACAAAGAGATGAAGATTGGACCATGAGATTCATGTTTAAGGCCAGAAGTAGTCGTGATCGAGATCAACAACAGGGCATCAGGGCGGACAAGTTGCTGTTTACTTGGAAATGAACACAACGGTAGAGGAACGGACGAACTACAGCAACAGTCAGATATTCATATTTACCACAATGTGGCCACGTTACGAAGTCAGGACTCCCTTAAATCCACCGACTGGTGATGATCTTCGCAATGGCCGATGCTCAAGCACGATGTTCGACAAACTCGACGTCCTCGTCTTTCTAGCTGGCGGCCATCCCTTTTGGAAGGCCCGCCGCTATGTCACCAAGCGTATAGAGCAGAGAGCTGATCGCGAGCTACTCGAACTACCCCCTCCTCTTCCTCCCTTGGTTTCTTCTCTTATTCCCCATCTGACGGGCGACTACGATGATGTGCATTCTTCTCAAAGATTAACTGCTGCTCAAAGTTCAGCGGGCGCGGTGCAGATGGCTTCTGTGGCCAGTCCTCGTGCTCTGAGCCCTCACTCAATATTTTCCAGGCACTCGGCTGCTCAAGCTTCAGCTTCTGCTGCTGCGAGGTCTCACCATTCGCCTGCCCCTTTGCCTCAGAGCTCTCGTGCGCCATCAGGGGCGCCATCGATGGCTGACTCCCATCGCTCTGCGGCTTTGCACCGCTCGGCTAGCTTACACGATTTTCATAACTCGGCTGTTTTGTGCCAGCCGTCTAGAGCTCCCTCAGTGGCAGGCTCGGTTCTTTCAGTTGGCTCACATCATTCCCACCACTCAGCTTTTTCTCATCGTTCGCAGCATTTGGTGGCTTCGCAGCGCCCATCTCGTGCTCCCTCAGTGGCTGGCTCTCAGTGCTAGGTTGGCTCACATATTTCTCATCATTCGGCTCCTTCACAGCATGCAGTTCGTGCTTCATCGGTTGCAGGTTCAGTTCGCCCTGTTGGCTCTCATTGCTCTGTGGCTTCTAATCATTCGTCACACCCCTCACCGCATCCGCTTCCTTGCAGCGTTTTCATTGTTCTGCCACAGTCGGACCCAGTGGTCTAAATCCTGCAATCCTCTTCCTGCAGCCGCCTGCTCCCATCTCCGTCCGGCTCTGCCTGCCCCTCCTCTGCCCCCTGTTTCTCAGCTGCCCGCGACTTGAGGATTCTGGAATAACTGAAGCTTAAGAGCCGCTGATCTGGGGCTAAGTTTAAGTCTTAAGCTCATCAAAGCTCTTGTTGCTTATCTAGAGACAATAGATTAAGTGGTTACTCAGTGGGAATTTGAGTGTTTGTGCTTCATTACGGTGACACCTGGAGGACGAGAAACTTGTGTTTTAGAGTTCTGAATAGATTCTCGTAAATACTAACGGCTAAAGCACAGGAGTAAAGAGCATGTAACTGAAGCTGAGTAACACACAACGGTTTGAGACTCTAGTATCCCATCAGGCTCTCTCTTTCGACCCTCGTATGTAGCAACATTGAATCGTCAGCTCAGACGGGAAGGTTTCCCATAGTCTCACCATGTCTAACATATCAGCTAGCTAGTACACTGCAACACTGCTCACAGCCTCATCAGCAGTAAAACTAGGCCAAGCGGCTGCACGACACAACGTGGTCATGCGGAAAGCAGCGTCATCGTTACCCCAACACGATGTCGTGTACCAGTTCGACGCGAAAACTTCCGATCGCGGAAACTTCAAACGCCAGCCTGGTGGCTTCTTTAGCATATCAATACCCCTTGGGTTATGATTATCCCCCTCCCTTATAAGAAGCAACTGTCATAGTCTTGACTTCTCTCTTTAAAAGCATTGCTCTGGACTCACACTCGACGAGTTCCGGGAAAGCCTTAGCACCATCACCTCTCACTTCACGAAGATGGGTTCCAAGAAAGACAAACCCAAAAAACAAACCTGGTCCCGCCTAGACACGCTAATCTACCTAGCTGGCGGCCATCCACACCAACTCGCCCGGCGCTACATCCACATGCGTCTCGGCTTCTCCAAATCCTCCTCTTCCTGTTCTGTCACTCTCCCCTTCCCCGCTTGGCCCTGCCCCAACTCCCCCGATCATCACCTGCACACCTACGTTGACCCACACACGTATTACACTGTCTTCTACCCCGTTTGCACAGACGCATGGTGTCCGTGGAACTTTCAGCACCACCAGACCTCACAAAACGATACTGAAAGTGTAGGAATCCCAAGAGAGGCGAGGGGTGTGCCTGTGCCGGCGGCGATGGTGGAGCAGAATTGGGGGCGATTGTTGGAGGGGATGGCTGCTCAAGAAGGGGAGCACTTACCGCCGAACATTGTGACGATTGTGCCGCCGGAGGATTTGAGGGGGGATATTGAGAGGGAGGGGGAGGATTCGGCGTGGAGGGGATTGCAGATCAATAAGCCACTTGATGTTCGTGCCCGTCGGGCTTCGGCAGGGGATATTGAGGGAGAGGAAGAGCGAGGCCCGACTGAGGGCCAGGCCCAAGGTCAGCAGGGACAACAACCAGCCCAAGAGGGCCAACAACAACAGACGACAGCAGCAGCAGTAGGTCACGAACAGCTCCAGCCAGAGGGAGCGCGACCTCCTGGAGCCCAAGGAGAAGGGGAACAGCCTGCTGCAACTGGGGGAGGAGAAGGATGGGGTGAGCCAACTGAAGCTCAGGCTCAAGCTGCTGGAGGAGCAGAGGCACAGGGGGAGCAGCCTCAGGGTTAAGGACAAACTTCAGCTTTAGCTCGAGCTCAGGCCGCTCGGAATGCAACTGGAGATGGAAATGGAGCAGCAAATGGCGATATTAATGGTAATGTTGCGGGAGAGGGGCAAGCGGAGGGGAATGCGGGGAATGTGGCTACTGGAGGTGGTGAGGGGAATCAGGGGGGTAGCTGAGGAAGATGGGATGGACGTGGGATTGAAACGGGGTTCAATATCCTGGGAGGTTGGGGAATATGACGGGTAGATTTAGGGTTGGAAGTGATGGGATGGGATTGTGGGGGGTGTTTTGGGATTGGAGTGGACTGGAGGAAGGATGTGGTTACAAAACATAGATACGATGTTTCTATGTGCAGGACCCGAGGAATGATGAGAGAGCGGTGTTCTGCTTCAAAGATGGTGAAAATGTTCGTCTAATAGAGGTCATTTGTGTCATTCTCTAAGAAAATACAGGGTTTGACGCCAGTAAAGCTGGGTTAGATGCTGAGGTGATGCTGTAGTGAGGAGTCAGTCCAACGTACCCAAGTCATGACTGATCTCCTACTAGACATATGGCCGTTATGGGCTGCTGACTCATGATGGAGGAAGCTATGCGTTGATAGAAAAAAAAGGTTTAGTAGGATATTCCAAGGTAGGAAGCGACTTGGTGTAAAGATTAAAGAGAGATCACACAGGCGTATTTCTTTTGTGGGAATAAGTACCCCAACTCTTGGACAAGTTTCCTCCTTCCCCACTGTAAAGAATTCCCAAGTGTGCTTCTTATCAACGACAGATATCATTCCTAATAGCTTGTAAGAGAGAACAATCAGTCAACCTTGCTTGCTCGTAGAAGCGTCTGCATAGCCTCAGCCGTCCCGGAATCGTTCTTCGACCGATACTTCCTCTTCATCCGAATCTAGGTCACAGAACAGCAAATCAAAAATATGGGTTTGTAGAGGCAATAACGTTGACAACTATCTAGACTATAAAAGTTGGCGAGATCATTGAAACACTAACGCAGAATTCTTAACAGAGTTCAATAGCCGGAGGAGTGAGGATGATACGGTTGTTGGCAGGCTTTGGGTAAAGAAAGGAAAGGTTAGACGGTGGGTTCAAGGCTTAACACGTCAAAGGTATGGAACAAAGATTGATTGCTGAATATACGCTGGTAGTTGAATCAGGTAGTGAGCTCGTTGTTCAGTAACGCAGCCCGAAAAGTGACTTGTTGCCCGGTGCCCTCTAAGCAACTCCAGGGCCCCGATTGGGCCCAGGGCTGACCCCATGCACCTCCCAGTAATTTTTTCCGTTTCCCTCTTCGTCATCGTCGGTAACCTCAAGGTTGCCCTTGATTGCGTCGAGCTTGTTCAATAGTGCTTTGTCATTATAGATCTTTCCAATCTTGTGGGCCTCGCGGTAGCACTCTTCAGGAGTGCGTTTCTCGAAGTCCTGTTGCCAAAGTGCCCATTAGCTCCCTGTCCTGATCAAGACACCCGCGCCTGAGTAATGAAGAATGTAGCGACAACTCTTACTTTCAGAAAAAGTCGAACAGACAACTGGCGAAGCAACCCTGTCCCACGGCCTGGACAGCTTAAGGACAACGAAAAGCTACGGAAACGAGGTTAAATGAGCAGCTAGCTTACCGCAATCTCATGAATTGTATAGCCCTTGGCCAGGTAAGCCAAAAGCATAGTCTTTGACTCATCACTCCACTTGCCGCGCCTGAGCTCCTCGGCTCTCGCGCGCTCCCTGGCTCTCTGGTGCCAGAGCTCGCGCCCCCACTGCGGTATGTAGTCGTTCTCGATCGTGGGCAGCGGGCGGCGGGAGCTGCTGGCGGCGCCAACGTTGGTGTCAGTAGAGGACTGGACATCGACTGGCGACTCGGGCTGCACGGGAGCAGCGGGCAGGTCAACCGCAGCTCTGTCTCCCGCTTTGGTGACTGAAGTGGCGCCCGTGGAATTCGCCGTAAGGGTGGTCTCAGTGTTCCCAGACGCAGCCGACGCAGATGGCTGCTGACCCTGACGGGACCGATTGACAACTCTGGCCCTCCTGCGAAGGGAGCCCTGCGTAACGGACGAGGGAGAAGACATTTTTCTCAAGGGTGATCGACTGGTGAAAATTGTAAGATCGGCAATAAAGTTGTACTTGTCAGGAAACTTTAGTTTTAAAAAAGCACTCGCAGCTTGTGATGTTTCCCGATGTGTCAAGAGAGGAAGAGGAAGAGAAGAGACAGTGAAAATGCAAGTATCTATAGGCAGCTCTGCGTGCTTCGTAGTTCTGCCATCCAATCTGTTGTCCTCACAGCACCGTGTATGTAAGCGTGGATTTGGAAAATTATTTTCTTGCCCGCTATTGTCGCCGGGGAAAATGCGCAGAAGTCGGTCATGGAGGGGTTGTTGCCCACTCCAGCGCAGTCTGGCCCTGGGACGTGCGCGCTGAAACTGTCGACTTTCCTATCTCCATGCGACATTGCGAGCCTTCAGTCATCTTCTCGACATTAGGATTGCCATTTCAAGGGCCTTTTTTCTTGTTGATTTTGGTTTCTCTCCTTTGTTTACTTCCCACTGATGCATTTGATTACCTTGGAGTTAAGCCCCTGAATCCGCCCCACTTTTTGTGTAGGACGATCCTTAGGCTTCTCACTTTCTTGGATGTTGCCACGGCCAAGATACAGTTGAATATATTTTTCTGATGCTCAAAAAGACCTAGGATGTCTAATTCATCCTTGATTATCAGCTAGGTTACAACTACGGCTTGATCTTGAGCTACCAAGCTATTACACCAAGACCGAGAACTAACCTTGATCATGAGAAAACTTCCTAAAGACCTTATCATGGCCTCTCAAGCAAGCTGATGCAGAAATTATTTTCTGACGAATATGAGGGAAAATGAGTTGTCGTCGATGCTTCCAAGAGTAAATGCATCATTGAATCTTGGTTGATCATCCCAAATACCCAGTACCTGGACATAAATTTACGGGGTACTACTTCACTTACCCATCAGAAGAGCAACCGCTTGGGCTCGTTAGCACAATCGCAGACGACCCACCTATACTCAACTGGATTTTTGTCGACAAGGACACAGGTTTGTTTCGTCATGGAGGGCGTAAGGACACACTTGGACCGTTTTTGATTCCCTAAACCAATCATCTTACTACTTAGACTGCCAATTCATCGATTGGGTGCTTGATATATGCTCACTGACCGAGAGAAATGCTACTTGGCTGGCTAACTGCCTCTGAAGCGAAGAAAGATGCCATCCCACATCTATGGTGCGCCTGGAGGTACAATCAACACACCAACCGATGAGACAAAAGAGTGAATGAACTAAACTCTCCGGATACTAACATCCGATATATGATCTCCCGCTGGACGGGAAGCTTGACGAGTACTTCGACACACCATTCTCTGGGCGACAAACTTATTAGCCGCTGTCACTTTGTCGGGTTGACACCAAGGTACGTCTTGAAGCTTTGGCAGGCAATGTCTTTTTGTTGGTGTTGGTGGCACGGGAACAGTGTCGATACCAAGCTGATGCAGCACATCACTGCTTTGTTGGATTCGGCTGTTGGGCTGTTGGACTACTGCTTTTTTTATATTGAAATTTGATGCCTTTTTTGTTCCTAGCTGCTTTTTTCCTTATTAGAATATTAGAGTAAAGAGAGATACGCCGCTTTGTTATTGCCAAGATTTGGCCATGGCTCGGGAAGAATTGACATTCATCAGCTGCCGAGAAGTCTTAGCAAAAATTGACGTGGTTCTGGATTCTGATGGTCAAACTCGGCGCTCAATAACGAAAATATATGGTATAATCAAACGCCCAAACTAAATGGGACCAGATCCCTGGAAGCTTGACACATGAAGGTATGATCATTTGTCATAATAGCTGAGGTCATGATTCTCTTCTTTGTTCCATGAGGCCTCTGTTCATGTCACCTAAAAGACTGTGCAAAAGTTGAGGCTCACGGAAAGACTATCCTATGGTTCTCTTGATTTATTTGCTTTACTAAACTTATTCAAGTATATGGGCAAACGGCGGTTGATTGGTCAACTGCATCCGTGTAACGGGGGACTAGGTCCGGTGCAGGAAGGGATCACGAAGTAGGGGATGACAGCCCTTCTCTGCTTCAAGAAATCCCTTCTCTGGCATGTTTGTGACAGATTGTATTGTAGCTCGGTGGCGTGCGCAGACCTTTAGGACGCAGTTAGGGCTAACCTTAATGTTGAACTTACTGCTTGGATTATCACTTTTTTGGGCCCCCTTCAGTTTATCCCAGTCAGAGTCCGGCATTTTTATCCGATTCTTTGGGTTGAATAGGTACAGAGCAGGAAGGTAACACCATACAGCGTAGCGAGACTATCAAGATTCCAAGCAACCCGCTGGATGTGGCAATCCTAGACTCATCAGCTGCATCTATCTGGCTGCTAGTTGCCCGTAGACCCAAGTGAACAAGGTGCCTCATCTCTGCTGGTTGTGGAGAAGGTATCTGAGGGCGAGACACTCTGGAAGCAGACCCCAATACATAATCTACCCAAAGGCTCGGCTCCTGGTGCTGTTGATATCGGTGCTGATGAGCTGAACAAGATCTTGCACACAACCTGTCGCACAGTCAGGAGCAAATCGTGGTTGGAGAGCCTTTTTTTAATGAGTGTCTGGAAGGAGACAGTGCTTACTGGGCCTGTCATAAGAAGCAACTATGAGTGTAGTATATTATTTATTTATTTCTTTTTCCGACCGCTTCACTACCGGGGATGCTAAATCGTGCCCACGGTGCCGGCAGGCAAGAGCTATCTAAGATATATTGATTACAGGCGACGCCAGAGAAGAACCCCACGTTGGAGAAAAACTGACGTGAGATATTAAAGGGCTGTTATGTCGCATGGTCGAGGGGAGGGAGAGTAGTTCGGGGGAGCCGTGTCCAGCCCTCGGGTTCGAAGGGGGATCTGAGGGAAAAGATGAAGGTGGGGAGAGGGAGAGCCGTCACCACACGGGGTTCGCAGGCTGTCCCCAGAGTTCGGCTCGGGGGACTCTAGATTTAAACAGTTGGAAGGAGGACAAGAAGGCCCTAGGTTCTATCCTGCCCGAGTGTAGTATATGTGTACATATGAAAGATATATATGAAAGCAGAGAAAGTGGGGCGTATTGATGCCCACGGACAGTGGGTCCTATAACTAGGTCCCACATCAGCCTGTCACTTCCCAACTTTCCTCTCCAAGCTCACTTCAAGGCTCTTCTCAATGTCCTCAACGGTTCGCAGGAGCTTCTCGGTGACGAAGAAAATTGCGCTAAGCTCCTTCATCTTTTCCTCGCGGGCTCTGTTGAGGGCTGCCAGAATGCCCGCGCTCGAGGGGGCCATCTTGGAGAGGTTCGTAGTAGGCTTTGGCATTGTCAAAACGCCCAGGTTAACCACATCTGATTGGTTTATCTAACGTCGTCTCCTCTGATTGGCTGGATCAGGAATCAAAGGAAGAAAAGAGGGGAAGGTTGAAAGGTCTCTAGACCATAGCAAGAGGCATAAAGTTGAAACTACTTTAACAAACCTGCAAAGACGTTTCGCACTATCTGGCCATATCAATTTTTGCGATTGCATTCTTACCTCTGACTGAGAACACTTCTCACTCAATCCCTTTACAGTGTTGACACTCTTAGTCATTTTGTAAAAAATTTTTTCCATCTAACCCCTCTCAAATACTCCCCTGCCACACTCTATTGTACTTTCACCAATGCGTCAAGGGTAATCACCATGGTTGATCCTATCGGCGTTATTGGCCTGGCCGGCCAGCTCTTGGAGTTTACCTTCAAGTTTTACAACAACTGGAAGGATGTTAAAGCGGACACAAAAAGTTTCATTCTCGAAGTAGGGGCCCTCAAGACTACTCTACTACATACCCGTACTATTCTCTCGGACCCAAATTTTGCAAGCGCCTTCGAAAATAGTTCTTCAGCATTGCTTTCTGAGCTTGATCCCCTGCATGGTACGGACACCGCTGTCCTCTTATCTACATGTGAGAATGAGCTGCAACATTTGCTCGCCAAAATGAAAAAGCGGGCAGATGGTCATAGGTTAGGATGGGAGTGCCTCAAGGCTGCACTTGATGGCGGGAAAGCTCGTGAAGCTGTTGAAAATCTCCATCGGCGATACCAAACTCTAAACTTGCTTTTTGGGCGCGATCAACTTGTTCTTCAAACCAAGATTTTACAACAGGCGATTGAGGGCAGAGAAGACCAGAACCGAAACCATCAGACCCAAGTTCAGAAGCTCCGGTCTATTGAACAACGGACGAGTGAGATCGAAGTGAGCGTCAATACTGTGGCATCCGGTGTGAATTCCATGGTGCAAGAGACACATACCGCTGAAGCTCGGCAAAAACATGGAGAACTGCTTCAGTGGCTCTCTTCAGCAGACTATTCGCCACAACAAGCTGACTTTTTACGGCAAAGAGAAGAAGGCACAGGACAGTGGTTCATAGAATCTCATCAGTTTCAGGAATGGTATAGTCCTTGTTACCTTCATACCTGTCTCATTCCTATTCTTCCTCAAGCTAATCAGTCCACCAGGCTCTCAAGGAAGCCAGTGACTCTCTTCTGCCCCGGCATACCTGGTGCTGGAAAGACTATCCTTGTATCGATCATCATCGACTATCTCCAAAGAAATTTGGCAGACTGTGACGCTGGTATTGCATATCTTTATTGTAACTTCCGGCGCGTAGATGACCAAAGCGTGGAGCAGCTCATTGCCAACCTCGTAAAGCAACTACTCAGGAACAAGTTTCCGCCACCACCCGCAGTCATGGATGTCTATGCTCGGCACGAGAAGCATAGATCACAGCCATCGTTGAGCGATCTTGAGGAGATGTTCCACGCTGTTGCCGCACTATACAAGGATAGGGCCTTTGTTGTTGTTGATGCGCTGGACGAATGCCAAATGAACGATAATGTTCGTTTTAAGTTCATTGAAACACTTCTGCGCCTTCAATCCAGAAAAACTAATATCAACCTCTTGGCCACATCCCGCCCTGTACCTGATATTGTGGAAGCTTTCAATGGACACCCCCGGCTTGAGATCGTGGCCCAAAGGGACGATATCGAGCGATATATGCGCAATCGGATGTCTAATTTGCGCGCTGTCTCAAAGTACCCGGACCTCCAACACGAGATCATCAGTTGCATTGCCAGTGTCGCAGATGGTATGTAAGTCATCAGTGTTCCATGAACCTCGAGTTAACGACTCAATTGAGCATATGACTTACAAACTTAGGTTTCTACTCGCTCGGCTCTTCTTCGAGTCCTTGAAAGATAAAGTTAGCGCAAAGCTTATCCGTAAAACACTGAATGAGCTTCACAGCGACTCTAAGGAAAAGGAGCCAAAGCTTGCCCTATTACGCCGGGCATATGACAACGCGATGGAACGAATCAATGGTCAACCGGCTGGATACAAGGAGCTTGCCAACCATGTGCTATCCTGGATCATTTGCGCCAAACGTCCTCTGAAAACGAAAGAGGTTCAGTATGCATGGGCTGTCAAGGATAGTGAAGACGAGCTTGATGAAACCGCAATTCCTGATGTCGAAGACATGCTTTCGGCATGTTGCGGGCTTGTTGTCATCGACAAAGAAAGCGAAATCATTCGGCTTGTCCACTATACAGTTCAGGAATATTTCCATGGTGCTTTGACTCGGTGGTTTCCGACCGCCCATCTTGATATCGCCAATACCTGCGTATTATACCTGTCGTTTAAGGACTTTTCATGTGGCCCTGTCAGGACGCATGAGGAGGCGCTTGAGCGACTTGAAAAACCTCTCTTCGCCTATGCTGTGGACTACTGGGGACATCATGCATCTGCATGTTCCTTCTACACTCCTCAGCTGCTTGACTTACTGACAAAATCGGAATGGGTCAATATGGTAGTACAACTTTGTGCCATATTTTCCGAGATCAGAGAGCAGCCTTGGCTCCTTGAGGGTCAAAACCTAAGTTCGGAGTACTTGAGGCCCTCTCAGAATGCATTTCACATGGTTGGTGTCTACGGGCTCGATAATCTAGTCACGGTACTCCTTACAAGTGCCCAGGATACTGATCCTGACCAAGAAGATCATCGAGGCCGAACGCCGTTGATTTGGGCTGCAAAGTATGGTCGTACGGAGGTTGTCAAAATTTTCTTATCAGATGGCCGAGTTGACCCAGACCGACAAGACAACGAGGGTCGAACGCCATTGACTTGGGCTGCATGGAATGGCCATATGGAGGTTGTTAGGACTCTGTTATCCGATGGCCGAGTCGATCCAAACCGACAAGACAATTATGGCCGAACGCCACTAAGTTGGGCAGCACGGAATGGTCATGCAAATGTTGTTAGAACTCTGTTATTCGATGACCGAGTTGATCCAGACCGACAAGACAACTATGGCCGAACGCCACTGAGTTGGGCTGCAGAGAATGGCCACATGGAGGTTGTTAAAACTCTGTTATCCGATGGCCGAGTTGATCCTGACCGGCAAGATAACTATGGCCGAACCACGCTGAGTTGGGCGACACGTAGTGGCCATACGGAAGTTGTTAAGGCTCTGTTATCCGATGGCCGAGTTGATTCAAATCGACAAGATAACTATGACAGAACACCACTGAGTTGGGCTGCACGGAATGGCCATATGGAAGTTGTTAAGACACTATTATCCAATGGCCAAGTCGATCAAGACAGACGAGACAACTATGGCCGAACGCCGCTGAGTTGGGCTGCAGAGAATGGCTGTATTGAAGTTGTTAAGACTCTTTTATCTGATGGCCGAGTTGATCCAGACTGCCAAGACAAAGAAGGCCGGACGCCGCTGAGTTGGGCTGCAGAGAATGGCTACATGGAAGTTGTTAAGACTCTGGTATCGGATGGTCGAGTCGACCCAGACCGACAAGACAACGAAGGCCAAACGCCGCTGAGTTGGGCTGCAGAGAATGGCCATACCGAGGTTGTTAAGACTCTGTTATTTAATAACCGAGTTGATCCAGACCAACAAGATAACCGTGGCCAAACGCCGTTGAGTTGGGCTGCAGAAAATGGCCATATGGAAGTTGTTAAGACTCTGTTACTTGATGGCCGATCTGATCCAGACCAACAAGATAAAAAAGGTCGAACGCCGCTGAGTTGGGCTGCAGAAAATGGCCATACAGAGGTTGTTCAGACTCTGGTATCGGATGGCCGTGTTAGTCCAGACAGACAAGACAACGAAGGTCGGACGCCACTGAGTTGGGCTGCAGAAAATGGCCATACCGAGAGTGTTAAAATCGTGTTATCTGATGGCCGTGCTAACCCAGACCGACAAGACAACGAAGGCCGAACGCCGCTGAGTTGGGCTGCAGAAAATGGCCATACTGAGGTTGTTAAAACAATCTTGTCAGATGGCCGAGCTGACCCAGACCGACAAGACAACGAAGGTCGAACACCTCTGAGTAGGGCAGCAGAAAATGGCTATATGAAGGTTGTTAAAATGCTGTTATCTGATAACCGAGTTGATCTAGAGCGCAAAGACATCTATAGCCAAACGCCGCTAAATTGGGCAGCACGGAATGGCCATATGGAGGTTGTTAAGACCCTGCTATCCGACGGCAGAATTAACTCAGACCGACAAGACAGCGAAGGAGAAATGCCGCTAGGTCACAATGTAGACTATGGTCTTAAAAAAGTTGTTGAAAGTCTGTTATCTGATGGCAAAGTTAGTTCAGACAGACAAAACAATTATGGCCAAACGCTGCTATTTTGGGCTACGAGGAATGGTCATACGGAGGTTGTCAAGACTTTGTTGTTGGATGGCCGAGTCGATCCCGACCGGCAAAACAACTATGGTGCAACACCGTTGAGTTGGGCTGCACGGAATGGCCATATGGATGTTGTTTTGACTCTGGTATCTGATGGCCGAGTCGATCCAGATCGACAAGACAACTATGGAGCAACGCCGCTTAATTGGGCTGCACGGAATGGCCATACGGAAGTTGTTAAGACACTGTTATCTGATGGCCGTGTTAGTCCAGACCGACAAGACAACGAAGGTCGAACTCCGCTAAGTCGGGCTGCCTGGAACGGCCACACTGAGGTTGTTAAGTCTCTGGTATCGGATGACCGAGTCGACCCAGACAGGCAAGACAACTATGGCCAGACGCCACTGAGTGACGCTGCACGGAATGGCCATATGGAGGTTGTTAAAACTCTGTTGTCTGATGGCCAAGTCGATCCAGACCAAGAAGATAACTATGGCCGAACGCCGTTGAGTTGGGCTGCAGAGAATGGCCATGTGGAGGTTGTTAAAACTCTGTTATGTGATAGCCGAGTTGATCCAGACCAACAAGACTACGAAGGCGAAACGCCGCTGCGTTTGGCCGCGCTAAATGGCCATACAAAGGTTGTCAAAACTTTGTTATCTGATGGCCGTGTTGATCGAAACCGACAAAACACATATGGCCAAACGCCCCTGAGTGGTGCTGCATGGAATGGCCATACGCAAGTTGTTAGAGCTCTTTTATGTGATAGCCGAGTTGGGCCAGACCAAGAAGATATCTACGGCAGAACACCGCTAAGTTGGGCTGCAGAGAATGGCCAAACTGAGGTTGTTAAGACTCTGGTATCGGATGGCCGTGTTAGTCCAGACCGACAAGACAACGAAGGTCGAACACCGCTAAGTCGGGCTGCGTGGAATGGCCATACCGAGGTTGTTAAGTTTCTGGTATCGGATGACCGAGTCGATCCAGACAGACGAGACAAATATGGCCAAACGCCGCTCCGTTATGCCGCACTAAATGGCCATACAGAGGTTGTCAAAACTTTGTTATCTGATGGCCGTGTTGATCCAGACCGACAAAACACCTATGGTCAAACGCCCCTGAGTGGTGCTGCATGGACTGGCCATACGGAAACTGTTAGAGCTCTGTTATGTGATAGCCGAGTTGGGCCAGACCGACAAGATAACTATGGCCGAACGCCTCTGGGTTGGGCTGCAGAGAATGGCCATATGGAAGTTGTTAAGACTCTGTTACTCGATGGCCGATCTGACCCAAACCAACAAGACAACGACGGTCGAACGCCGCTGAGTTGGGCTGCGTGGAATGGCCATACAGAGGCTGTTCAGACTCTGGTATCGGATGGCCGTGTTAGTCCAGACCGACAAGACAACGAAGGTCGAACGCCGCTAAGTCGGGCTGCGTGGAATGGCCATACCGAGGTTGTTAAGTCTCTGGTATCGGATGACCGAGTCGACCCAGACAGACAAGACAATTATGGCCAAACGCCGCTGAGTGACGCTGCACGGAATGGCCACATGGAGGTTGTTAAAATTTTGTTAGCGGATAGCCGAGTCAATCCAGACCGACAAGACAATTATGACCGAACGCCGCTGAGCTGGGCTGCAAAGAATGGTCATATCGTGGTTGTCAAAGCTCTGTTATTTGATAGCCGAGTCGTTCCAGATCGCCAAGATAAAGAAGGCCGAACGCCGCTTAGTTGGGCTGCTGAAAATGGCCATTTGGAAGTAGTTAAGACTCTTTTATCTGATGGCAGAGTCGATCCAGACCGACAAGACAACGAAAGTCAAACGCCGCGCAGTCGGGCTGCGCGGAATGGCCATACCGAGGTTGTTAAGACTCTGTTATCCGAGGCCGGATCGATCCAGACAGACAAGACAACTGTGACCGAACACCACTGAGTTAGGCCGCAGGGTATGGACGTACTAAGGTTGTTACAACATTTATCTGATGGCCGAGTTGATCCGCACTTAGCAGATCGTGATAGGTGCACACTATAGGCGTTCGTTCTCCCAAAGGCCTGGACAAGCTTCAAGAGTATTTTGACTCCTCCAATACGAACTTTATCCGCACTGAAGGCCTCGTGATGTTTGTCGGCAAGCTTCTTGCAGCAGGAGGGTTTGAAGAAGCTCCGCAATTTTGTGCGCAACACAAACTCTCCAATCTGTTCTGAAGGGTCTAGTCAAAGGATATGGGGAGGATTTGAATGCAAACGATCGCCATGATCTCTTGCAAAGAGGGGTGGATCTCCTTTAATCTGGCTGTCCAGCACTGGGCGAGAAGGTTCGAACGTTTTTCCAATTGCATGATGTATTTGTGTGACAAGTTTGAGTCCTGTAGCTGTTTGTTGAACGGTAGAAGTATGAGAACGAAGCATGGAATAGTGCATCGGAAAGTGCAAAAGCAAGTGAGAGGGTTAAGACAGCACAGTTAATCAACAGGGAAGGCTAGACCGTGTGCGGCTGATAAGTGGGAGGGCCATATCACAAGAAAGTGCGGCGTTGCTCGATTATATGCCATGAGACTATATTAGGTATGATGGTTCTTTCCTGCATTTTGTGGCACTGGCGAACCTAATTAGCGAAGCAAATAAACATTTCTGCCTCGAGAATTTCTATCTCAATAGTCACTATGATCTTCGTCTGTAGTCATCTATGTTACTCTCCCTGAAGCCAGTGGCGGCAACTATCGCAGAATTGCCCATCTGGCATTGACCGGCATTGACTGGCTGGATTACATCTCCGGTCGATCAGTATGCCCTCAGACCGTCTGTCTACCCCACTATTATAACTACTTTCCAATATCTGCGATAATAAAGATGAGCTAGGGTCTGGAGGTAGTAACTCTGCAAGATATCCACTTATAACAAGCCACAGGTTTCCTTCAGGCTTTTTCTAGTTTGTAAGTATTCTATAGACTAGGTTGCAGTCATACCAATGTCTTGAGCATGACCTAGGCGTACTACGCTGTTCCCGGTCAAGATATAGTTTGCCACTTGGCTGCCTACTGGATTTGCTAAGGACTGCCTCATCTCTCCACTCCAACATTCTTGCCTGAATTCCCAGAATTCTCACTCAGAGGGTATTCTGTGATACAGCCAAACATATATACGAGATACGAACATAAATATAACTTAACTTAGCTCCTTATGTCAACATTGGGTAATCTGAGTTTACATTTAAGCTCGATAGCTCTGAACTTGTAAGCTGTTGGTCAATCGACAGTGCCTCATCAACTCTCATACCAAGCATAGCACTTTCCAAACCAGTAGCATGAATATTAACTGTAAGGCCATTGGTCTGTCGCCGAAACATCTCCCTTAACGATAGAGTCCCCATGTGACGTTATTGACAAAATCTTCGTCCAGGACAGATTGAAGTCTACCAGACCGCGAGGCAAACAAGTATGAGCAGCAATGCTTTATGTATGCCATAGCATATGGTATGTCAGATCGCTCACCAAAGCGAGAACGATTCTACTAAAGCGAACAGATAAGACAGCAAGGCGAGCAGCAAAGCACATAGTGCTTTATAAGTGGGCGGAGGGATATTACAACAAGACTGAGGAGTAAGGGACTTAGTCCTGAATCAATATGGAACATTCCATAATTCTACTCGGATGTTTCATGACTACGGAATATATTCTTTGGGGTGCATTTATCGAAGGTGAAGTGTTCAAAAGCGTTGAGCTCTGAAAGATGTGCATGTTTAAACGAAAATACTGACAGCTTGGAATAGAATGGCCATATGCTCAATAGTCTAAAGTGACACACTCTTGCTGAACTCTCCACACTAAACTTAAGCGGCATCCAAAATGATCGCCTCGACTTTGAACCGGACCTTAGGCAAAGAACCTATTACATGATAAGGCTAATTATCTGCCCCAACTTGAACCGAGACCTGATTAAATATTCAGCACCTACCATTTATTGGTGTCACAAAGAGCCGCCGGTTGTCAAACATCATGAAGAACCACAGCGACCGGCAAGTTTAAGACAAATAAAGTTACAAAACCAGTCGTCATCTATCGCACTAATTTGGCTGAAGAAGCTAACTTATTACGTACAGTTGTTACTCCAGGTATCACTGCCAAAGTCGCTGGGCGAGGAGAACGATAACATTATGGAACGAAGATGTCCCGTAATGGAAGGCTCAAATAGGTGACGCACGGAGCTTGGAGCCAGCGTTTGACGAATGACCAATCCTGGGGTAACTACACAGTCTTATACTGAACAAGCAGTTAGCAAACAATGACAACACCCTTACCTCACCTTCAAAAAGGCGGAAGGTCTCAGATGATGGGTGGATGACCTGGAGATACAAAGAGGTGAGAAGGAGTGGCATGCTTGTGAGTGTGCGCAAGCATGATTGACATCTATAGATAATGAATCACATAGTCATTGAAACTGATCTCGAACGAACTCCCAACAGTTAATATGAATAAACTTCAAACATGAGATTCCAGTGCAAGTTCCTAAAGCATTTACGAGCTTGCAGCATCTACTATTCCAATGACAGAGAGCCTTGAAACTCTCTAAAGAAAACAAGCAGTGCGATACACCTACCATCCTTACAGCGGTTATCAGCTCTATCAAGTCTGTGCCAGTCTTTATCCAATTCATACCATTGATGGTAGCATTCTAAATATAACATATAAGCCAGCCGCTTACTTACGTCTGAAGGATATCCTCTGGACGAGATCAAATGTCTCACAGTAACTGCTGCTAAAAATAAGAAATTGGCTCAGTGGACATCGAGATATTCCACATTCATTTCAAACTGCAGCCATTTGATGTAAGGAAAACGCAAAACTAGTTAGGATATAGGCGCGATGCAGAAGATATTAGAGTAGCTCTGTTCTCTTTATTCGATGCTAACACACCATGAAGGGATCACATCCGCATCTTGCTGATAGAGGACCAATTCTTCGCCCTTTTGGCAGAAGCGCAGAGGGGCAATACCAGCTCACTCAAGAACAACATCGAGATCTTCGGCAGACAACATCGAAGCACAGTTGCCCAAGTGTCAATTCCGCCAAAAATTTCAAGAAAACCGTATTACATATGGCAGCAGAACATGGATTGATGGGTATGAGTTCCTATTGACCGACACAATCCGGCAAATCTTACTAACCAAAGGCAGATGCCCTCATTTGGTGCAATGCAGGACCGAACTTTCCGATTCCAGCCCGGCTCAGAGTCCAACTTCCTTGAAAAAACTCGACAGAGTAGGCGACACGGCAATCAATGTCGCCGCTCTCCACAACGTGGTGGCGTTCCTTAAGGCGCCCCTTAACCATGGGACTAGACCAACGGCCCCCAACAACATTGGCTTCACTGGGCTGCACTACGCAGTCCTCCACCAAAATACCCTTGTCGCGCGCCTACTTCATAAGCGCGGTGCAATGCCCGATGCCTCCTTCATATCAGGAGACACACCCCTTCAACTCGCCACCCGAAAGCAGGACCTCGACCTGGTCCAGCTCCTGGCTAGCAACGGCGGCCCGCTGTTGGTTGTGAATGCTAGGGGTAATGCACTTGTCTATGAAGCAAGTCGAGCCGGGGTTAGGGAGGTGGTGAGAGAATTGCTGGCACGCGGCTGCCAGACAGATCTCCCAGACAGCGGGGTGAGGAATCCACCGCTGCAGGTGGCGATGCGGTCACAAAGACCAGAAACGGAGAGAGACTCTTTCCGTTAGAGCTGGCGTGCAGCAGCGAACTCGAAGAAGCATAGGCTTCGATATTGAACTACCTTAGTCCATTCTATACGCGAACCTCAGGGAGATATGCAAGGATCTAAAGAGCAAGGTGTACAAAAATCGGATGGGTAGAACCCCTGATCGCGAACAAGTTAAAGCTAACCTTGAATGCACAATTATGATGCGCCAGGCAGCGTATAAGGTGGAAGGTAGCAGGGCTAGAGTATAGATCTAGATATATTCTCATAGAGCTATATGTTGAATATATAGTCTAACTTTTGTAAACTGGAGTCAGGGGCTGTGATTAAGGGGGTGTATGTACTTACGGTTTCCAGGGCAACCAGGGTTAGGGTTATATGGTCGTGTGACCCCAGCACGCCATCGCGGGGCAGGCTGACGACAGAATCCAGATCAGGAAGGACTTTCCCATCATGTGCCTGACTTCCCCCACAGTTCATCTCATGTCGCACATTAGGTTTCGTCTTTTAACCTTTGTTATTCATTCTATGGGACCAAAGAGCTCAAACTGTCGTGCCACCAGACTATGAAATTACACTACGCCGATTGCTCCATGCTATTTTTGCGATCTTGTCCCTCCTCTTCTTGAGGCGTTTGCTTCCTCCGTAACGCACCAGTCTTATGAGCCAGCGAGAACAAGAACGAAAAAAACGCAAAAGCACTCGATGCTGCAAATGCTATCCTGAGAGCATCTTGATACAATCTACGTACAGCCCATTCAAGATCGGGAGGAAGCTCATGCAGTGAGAAGAGCGACTTGCGGAGTTTTTCGATCAACTGTGTCCATGTCAGTAACTGAACTCGTTGGAAGCAGGGTCTCCTGGACCAACCTCTTCTGTCGCTGCATCACCGAGGGTACCGGGCAATCTGGCAAGAAGGATGTTCTGAACTATGGCTGAAGTTACGGTGACACCGTAAATGGTGCCCATGGAACGGATGAGATACACCGTTGAGGTAGCAACGGCTTGTTCTGCTCGAGGTTAGTCTTTTTAGCCTTCTCGTTGGTATAAAGATAATTACCTCTGTGTTCAAATAGAGACACGAAGCTAAACAGTACGCTCGGATTAGTGAGTCCAAGCCCCATATTAGCAGGCAGGAGATAGAAGAACTCCTTTCGCCGATCCTCCGTCATGCCCATTGTCATCGCGAGCAAGTTGCCGAACAGCATCGTAGCCGTTCCTAAACGAACATTGACACAAAGAGGATGTCCTCTAGACATGAGTGATCCGGCAATAACGCCTCCAATTGGGGTAGCCATGGCTGGGATCATTAGCTTCATCCCAGCTTCTGATGGGGAATCCCCCCGGACAGCTTGGAAATATAGAGGGATCATGAACATATACTGCTTTCGTCAGTGATGTTCAAGGTATGATGAGTTTTGTCCAACATACCGCATACGCTGCCATGCCAGAGAACACATTTGACATCTGTACAGCAATCGGCTGCCAGCCCCGCAGCATGCGAAGGGGAATCATGGGAATGGCTTTCGTATTTGCCTCGATAGCAACAAAGATAGCCAGGAACACCATGCTGGCGAGAAGCGACCCAATGACGATCTGACTTCCCCATGGATACTCATTACCACCGAGACTCAATCCTAAAAGCTGGGCGACCAGACCAAAGACTAGAGTGACGGCGCCAGACAGATCCAGACGCTGCAGAGCAGAACGGAATTGGTTCTTGGGATCTACTGTTGGGATCATGCAGGGTGGGTTTTCCAGAACAAGGTACCCAACGACTAGCGCCAGAACGGATACAGGCACCTGCAGCAGAAAGCACCATCTCCAACCGATGCTTTCCGCAATTACACCGCCGAGTGAGGCACCAAGTACGGCACCGAACCCGACAAGTATGTTTTGCATCGCTTGGTACATTCCTCTCTTCTTGAAGGGGATCATGTCGGAGTTCACGACGGTTGCTGTGTGGTCTTAGCCGGAGGTCAAAACCCGAGCTAGCAGATGCACTCACCCATCGTGATAAGCCCACCTCCTCCGAAGCCAGTCACTGCCCTCATCAAGTCAAGCATAAACATGCTCTGCGCCAGTGAACAACCTAAGCATCCTACCATGAAGGTCACCGTGGAGATGAAGAAGCATATCCGACGTCCGAACATGTCAGAAAAGCGACCATACAACGGCTGGAAGGCCGTGCTGGTGATCAAGTACGACGTCGTCAGCCACGCAGCATTGTTGGCGGCGTTAAAGTCAGAGCTGATGGCAGCATAAGTCGATGCTGTGATGGTTCCGTCGAACCCAGACAGGAAGACATTGGCCCAGAGGGCTGTCTCTTGTTAGCAGGTATGTTAGTGTTTGGTTCTTGAGGTCACCTACCAGTCTCTATCCACCAGAAGCCTCGTGGAGGAGTCCATGAGTCGTCATTAATTTGACCGGCAAAGGTCACATACGATGTTTTCTGTACCGTCTGAGACCCCAACAGCGGGGTGGTCTCGCTCGCATGTCGGCCTACTGTCTCTTCATGGCGTCCATTGATGTACTGTGTGTTCTCATTGTTGGTCGTCATTGCAGAGCGATGGGTTCGCGTTATAAAGATACAAGCCGTCTTAGATCTGTTGCCCACAGGTCCAAGTGGATGGGCTGCCTTCAAATTTGTTTTCTGGATTATGATCTTTTCACCAATGGTAGAATTGGAAGGGGGACTGGCCGGATATCCTTCAAGGTTCTGGGACAGAACAGGAAATCAGCTGTGACGACTCCCCAGCTGCATGCCACCCAGGGCGCAGGCACGGGTTGGATGCACGGCGATAGCGATGCACTATGCTTCCGATGCTCGGATAAAAACTGAGATACGGGCCGTGGGATCTCCTCTTGCTATCTTCGAGGAAATGACACGCTATTTTTACATTTTGCTTCATATTTTGTTCTTATGCTTTTGTTCTTGATCATTTTCTTTCCCCGCACTTGGATGCTTCATTTGCCCCTCTCGAGGATCAATCGAAGAGGGGAACACCGAAGTTGGTGCTTGGCACTTGAGCAAACCCGAAGGCCAAGGTCCAGCCCTGGTTCGCATCCTGGCTTATCGCCCTGCCGGGTTATCATCTCACCACCAATCGCCTCCGCGTGATGTTGCTGCATACCTCATGTAGCGCTGCTGGTGTTAACCGGTGGCAATGTTAGCGGCTCCATTTTTTTTTTGGCTGCGGGTTGCAGCCGACAACGGTCGAGGATAGGCTCCCTATGGGTACATCTGATCGCGAACTGTTTCGGGCCGTCATGGTACGATCTCGACCTCGTCTCGTACTGTCCATGTGCTGTACAACATCCTTCACTGTTAAGATCGAGCGAGAGAAGAAGATCCCGTCGATGTCTCTTGGAAATCCTTCCAGTGTCTGGATTCGTCGCCTGATTGGTGCTCGGCCTTGAGCGTTTGCGGAAGTGTGCACGTTTCTTGGCAAGCCTGTGATCTTGCTGGGTCATCCCCGCTTTGAGTATCCGTCGCGATCTTGATGCAAGACCCCTATCCTACGACCGGTCGAGATCCTCAAGGGCCGTGCTAGGCACCGCTTCGCAAAAACAAAAAAGGGACCAGTTTCTGCTGCAGACTGGTTCTGTACGACGCCAAGGGGATATTTTCTGCATGCGAACTGAAGAGCTGTGAAGAGCATCCCATCATTTCCTCTACCCCTCGCTTGCAGTCTGCATTGTGCAGTGGGGTCCCCCCGATTGACCGTTGTCCCTCAGCCCGCGCCCGGATCGCTTCTCCTAGGTACCCCACCTTATGTACCCCACCTTGCACGCGACGACGCTCAGCCGCGCAGCAAGGAGAGGAAACCAATGGTGTTGCACAAGATTACCTAACGGTTTAAGGGGCTCGTGGGTGAGGGAATGGGCTGAATTGACAATGTTTGGGTAATGCAACGATCGACGGGAGCGATGCACGGTGTGGTTCCCCGGTGCCAAGAGGATGTAGTGCTGGGAGCTGAAGAGGGAGCAAAGCTGAATGGGGGAGCGCAAAGGGTGGGAGCTTGAAATAGGCAGTTTATACAAGGTAGGTTGTTCTAGACCGAGAGGTTTCAACAATTAACCAAGACTCTCAGAGCTCTTTGTTGGGGGTGTTGCCTACACCGAGGGAAGAAAGCATTCATCAAAAATGGATTCATGAAGTAAACACAAAGCAAGACTAAGAAACAGGCTCCGTCTCAATTCCACGGCGATAGAAGGTCTCATTGAATTAAAATCGGATCTTCACCAGGCTTCGAACCTCAACGTTGTTCTTCCAATCCAGTCATAGGTCCAGACCCCGATGAGCTACCCGCCTGGATGCCAATTAAACGGCCGACTGCATCATGGGTTGCATCCCATTGTGCCACCTCAGCAACAGGTACCTTCACCAGCCGATGGCTCTGCGCTCCATTCTCCAATGCCAGCGTCTCTTGGCGGATACAGTACCCCCGTAGCCTGGGAATCGCCCAGATCCATAGGTAGTAATAGACGCCGCAGCCGATGATGCTGGTCTTGTCAGTTTTCCGACCGTGAGCAGTGTAGGGGAGAGAAGGAGGAAGCTTACATCCCAATACCGGTGACGATATAAGTCCCATACCAAAAACTCACATCTCCCTGTCCCTTTTCGGGCGGGTACCACGGCATGACGAGCAGATACAAATTAACGAAGATGTTAAACACTACCACGACATCCCATGCCCAGAACTGGGCGTCCTTGCGCGTAAGACCCAGCCTCTTACGTCGGTAGCGCACGACGTACAGCCCGACTGCCATAAGGACGCTGAAGAATGCACTTGGGAAGACTTGTAGGTCGGTGACGAAGTTGAAGGCGTCACCGGCCGGAGGGGCCAGGATCATGAGGACTGTTAAAGTGTACTTGGTGAGGTAGGGGCCGAGGGGGGTGTTGAAAGGGCGGGTCGATGCCCAGAAGGAGGGGAAAGGGAGAACGCCTTGTCTTTGGCGTCAAACGCGATCGTCAGTAAGTGTTACTCGACAGTCAGCGGAGGGTTTGGTAGGTCAGAACATACCTTCCACATTCTCTTAGCATCCTAGACGAGCCCAACAGAACAGCGAGCAAATTCCCGAAGGAACTGAGTGCAATGAGAAGGTTAAGCCCGCGAACTGCATTGCTAGAGCCAAATACCCTCTGAAAGAACAGGCTTGCTGCAATTTCGCGGGCTTCGCGAAGCTCATCTTTCGGGATCGCGCTGAAGTAAGCTATGTTCGCAAGGACGTAGAGTATGGCCACGATGGTCAGGGAGAGGAAGCCATTGCGCCGGAGTTGTTTGACGGGATTCTGCATCGCAATGTTAGCTATTCCTCCCCTTTTTAGGCGCAGAAGATGTAAAGAGGACCGCTGAAGCGTCCCTTGACCTCGTTAACAACATTGAACGCATTCTCAAACCCAGTATAAGAGAAAATAATCCTGTACAATGCGTTCGTCAACCCATACGGTGTTGCGCGTCCCACAAAAGCATCGACAAAGTTGGCTTTTGGATCTGAGACAGCTTTGACATGCCCGCCCAGCACGACGAACCCGGTGATGGAGATGAAAATGAGAGTGAGAACTTTGATGATGCCGATTGCGTTGGATATGCGGTAGGAGAAGCGCGTATGGAAGATTACGACTTCGTGAAGCAGGGTTAATGGGAGAATTCTGTAGGAAGGGGGAATATCGGGAAGGGGGGGGAGGGTTTACAGAGTGTTGCCAGGGTGTAGCCTGCCACTGCGACGCCTTTGAGTTGCCAGTCGGTTGGGGTGTGCCCGCTTATGCGGAAGAGATAGCGAGCCAGGACTGACTTATCATCAGCACTTGTTCAACTCCTAAATGGCAGAAGGCAACTCACCGATGGTATTCGCACTGCTAAACGACAGCGCCACACTCTGGAATGCGAACGCCGTTGGGATAAGCCACTTCGGCCTTGGATACGCTTGTTCCAGGTACACGACCTCTGATCCAGACCGGTTAGGGAAGTACGCTGCGTACTCGAGGTAGACGCAGAGTGAAGCAAGCGAGATGAGGAAGCCGAGAAACCAGTAGATCATGCTTAGGCCGACGGAGCCGGTTCCCTTAAGGATGGAACTCGCTTTTTCCGTGTCAGTCAATCCTCTCAGCATATTACTGTCCTGGTAGAAGCAGTGTAGGGAGAAGGGACCTACGTGTCGAGTAAATCCCCGTTCCAATCATCTTGCTCACATTGAGGAAGATAATTGTCGCGGCCCCGACTTCATATCCGAGCGGTGAGTGCCGCTCAACGGGGGCGCCGGATGCTTCTTGGTAGGATGGCGGCGAGTCATTGTTTCCGAGCTCGAGTGTATATTTTAGGCTGCCATCTGTTACCTCCCTTATGGCCGTTGACGGTTCCAGTTTTGGGTTAGAAGTTGGGTTTTCGAAAGAGGGTGAGGGGAATGGATTAGCGAGTGTTTCGGGCATTTGTAATAGTAGATGCGGCTCAAGAGTATTTGGAGGCCAGAGTAAGAGCTAATGAGTTGGGAATGTCTGAAAAACCGGAAAATCTTTGATAGTAAGCATCTATTAATATCACGATAACCGGGTTATGAGCCCTGTGTGGGTTGGGTGAGACATTAAGGGTGCAGACCACCTAGGGAAAGTTTATATCTTATACGTCGTCGCACGGATGCATATTGCTGCTTCCGTGCACCTTGACAGGCCAATGAGGTCAGGAAACCTCCTGAATTCTATGTTTTATCTGCTACCTTTCCTACTGTTAGGTATCATGACGTCAAACGAGTCCTCTGTTCAGGCAGTTGTCGACCACAATGGCTGTCAGGCTCACCTAAAGGACCGTCTATAATCACTCCGCAGTAATTCTCCCCCAATTGCCATCTAAGCCTCGCCGGCGCTTTGCTCTTACGATATCCTTTGCAACAATCTAAGGTCAACGGGAAGCCTATCGTACCGTAGCATCTGCCGGGACAATGCTCCTACGTGAGTTTCACCGGCAACCCTCCTGCCGATTGGGGAAGGTTGTACAAGCCGACAAGCCGTTGCGAATTACCAGCAGCAGATAACGTCATTAGGAAAAGAGAACGGTTCGTGGTACAGTAAGAACGAAATCGTTTCGAATTGGACATTCTTAGGTGCTTGTCTTATGCAGTGGGCTGTGTTTTGGAGTATTCGGTGTCAGTCTTCACCATCTAAGTCTTTTCCTATACTCTTGGTAAACACTGTGGCTGATAATGTCAGTCTCTCGCATCCAAGCGCTTCGAATGCTCTGTTTTCCTCGTGAGTGCTGTTGCTAACGTGTGGATGTCATCAGCCTAAATGCACATGGCCCTATAGCTGTCGAGGAAATGATGTCCAAAACAATTCTTGACGATGTAGACTCCTGCTCACCTTAAGACGCCTTGTGAGTATCATCCATCGAGAGTTCGATACCATCTTGCCAGATGCTCCATTGCATTAAGAGCCCAGAATTTGACAACAAAATGACATGCTCAGTGACTCACAGCTGACCTACCTGCAGCTCTACAACCCCAACTATTCAACCAATCACCTTCACATGGCATCTTGGTCGCCTTCAGGCTTGACCTCCCCCTTACTCGCACTCCTAATATACGGCTCTAACGGGAAGACACTTTTCTCCGGCGTCACCCCCTTATACACCCGATCCCATTTGTCCTGCAACACTTCAGGTGTCTTCCACGCGTACTCAGGGTCTCGCAGCCACAATCGAACAAGATGCCTCCTATTTCACAAGGTCAGCACTCCCTCTCTGTCCAACTCCCAAAACTAATAGCAGGGCACGTACCTCTTCTCCGGCGAATCCCTAAACTCCCCCCTAGCATGGAAGATACTCAAGTTATTGACATACTGAATATCACCCTGCTTAAAGTCAAGCACCACAGCGTACTTCTCGGCAGTGTAATGCAGAGCATCAAGGGCTTCAGCCTGGGCTTCCGTGATGGGAGGGATGTTATACGACCGTGGCAGGCCCCAGTACCCTGTGAATGTCCGCCGCGCATACTGGATGATCAATCGTTCAGGGGTTGTTTCGGTAGCGGGTTGGTGGTGTAAGAGTGGGGCGAGGATGTACGGCTTCCCGGGTACTTTGCCGAAGCTATTTGGCGTTAGTATCGACTCCGAAGTGCTCGATAAGCCTCTACATACGTGTCGGCCGCCCACGGCTCCGATAAAGTGTGTATCAAATCCGGTCTGGTCGCAGCCAGCTCATTATACACTCTCCAGCTACTCGCCAGGAAACTCTTGCCCCCTTCTGCCGCTTCAGACAAACAAAACAACGCGATCAAATCCCCCACATCCGTATGAAACACCTGTCTCTCACTCGTATATGCGGGGGCCCCGATTTTGGACGTATCAACCTCCGAGCTGAGGTCCTTGATATGCGCGAGGATGACGTCTGCTTCCTTGCCGTCGAATTGGTGGTCTTGTCGGCCGAGGACAGGGGCGACGTGTACCGAGAGGCCGACGTAGATAGTGATGTTGTCGAGCCGGGAATATTTGTGCACGGGTAGGCCCCGGAGAACTTTGAAGCCATGGCCGAAGTGAAGTTCGTGGGAAATCGCACGTAGTATGCCGTGAAGCCTAGGGAGAGGGAACGTTTTTTGGGTAAGGTGACCAAGGGGCAGATTGAGCGCTAGGAGGAGTCAGATTTGATATTTAAAAGAGACAGGCTGGATGAGGAGGGGTACATTTAAAATGCTGCAACGCAGCATCAACCTCCCTGAGGTCTTCTTCCGTGAGATAGTAATTCCAGTCATATCGTTCATGAAGGTCATTGCCGTCCCAGGCGAGGTCAGAGTGTAGCTGTTCAGGAAAGGCAGGAGGCAGGGTTTTCTGGAGTTTCTCGGTCTCGAGACGGCGTCTTGCTCGAGCAAGGTACTTTCCGTGATCGGGGGTGTAGCTGATGTCTGGCTGGCCCGGAGGGCCGGATGCTGGGGGAGAGGTGGCCTCTGTTGCTGTCATGTTTGATGAAGTTTGATTCTTGAAGTGAGGTGAAGTTCATGAGAGGTGTGGGTTCAGCTGTCGAGCATGATGTAAAGCCAAAACGAAAGTTGAGCAGCAGTCATGTATTTATTTCCCTCCCTGATGGCTGCTGTTAAGATTGAGCTCGAAGCTTGCCGGCCGGGAGCTTACCCTTCAGGTAGCATTGCATGTGGTTCTGCAGCCCGGTGAGCGCGCTGTGAGCAAATCGATGTCGCCATTTCCGCCACTACGATGCGTGCTTGGATGGTGCTCTCTCACGAGTGTTGCACAGACCCCGGCTGCTGCAGTCATTGGTCTGTGTGTTCCTGATCGAACGAGTCCCGCATCGTGGAAATGACAAAAAGGTTGTCGTCAATTGTCGGATAGTAAGGAATCAAGCAATTCATAGGAGTTGGCTGTAACTTCATGATTAGAAGATTGTTACTGTGCTAGACGGACGAATGCTGAGAATTCAGGCACTGGTCAGAGGTCGATGACGTCGAAGCAGGGATATTTTTGAGCGAACTTAATCCCATCACCACTCCAACTAATTCGAACAATGACTTAGACTAGCGAGGTGGAGCTTGAAATTCTGGGCAAAATATTGGAAGGCAAGAGTAGCAACTCAACTTCCAAGGGAACATACGTTTCGGAGTGCTTCTGGTCGTCATTTCTTTCGCCGGGGATATCTGAGCACTCTGACTGAGTCTACAAACCAAGGTCTGGCTTCTATCATGATTAACATCTACTTTCAAATCTATGCCGAACATCCAAGCAGCCGTCACATGTGTATGCATTTTTACTCATCCAAACAACGTAAAATACCCCTTACCCACCTAGTCCCGATTACCGCGTAGATGTTCCCAAACAACTGGCCTCCTCGACCGTTGATTCGGGTGCAGCTTAAAAGCCTACTGCGTCTACTGCCCAATGTTCGCCCTCTTCTAGACGCCCGGGGCATGGATCAACGCAATCTGGGTATCCACCGCAGCAGGACGTTCGCCCTCAGCCACGCCCTAGGGTTGTCGTACGTACACCATGCGATGTACAGCCGCAACATGGGGTAAACATTATTGAAGGCTGGACCGAGCAGGAAGGCGTCCTCTGAGGTGCCAGTGTATGGTTCGCCGCCACGATAGTGCGATGTAATTTCCCTCCGGTTTGGTGTCGCTGGTGGGTAGCAGTGCGTTATGGCGGAGACATGCACTGGTAGTGCCAAGGGATGGGGGGTTAGAATGAGACTAGGAGACTGTGGTTTGTGGTTAAGCGAGCATTTACCATGCCGACCTGGAAGATGTCTATATCTGCACCGCGCTGGCCGGCAGTCTAGGGGACGGGTACGGTCGTGATGGGGTCGGCACGAACACATTCCCACTCGAGCGGGAAATTGTTCCTAAGAGAGCTTATGTTAGTACTCAACGTGAGAGCGTTTGGGCATCACCCAGACTGGACTAACAGGTGTGTAGTTGTTGGCTTTCCCGCATATCCACAACTGCCACTTCTTCCTCCTACATAGGAAAGGGGATCACGTCAGGACATGGATTCATCCGTGAAGATTGGATTGAACAGATTGGAAGCCGTACGCATTACGGTGAACATTACTGCCAATTTCTCCAGCCAAGCCAAAGTCTCTCTCTTCGAAGACGGGAAGATCGCTGTGGTCTTCATGCGAGGGACCGATATTGTAACCCCCGATGAAACACTGCGTTTTTGGGAGCGATCATTTCACCAACTATGTTTGGAGAGTTGACTTACCATTAGTCGGATCAAGATCAAAATGGCTATATTTCTTCTTGCTTGGGTCGGATCTGCCTCTTCGCTGACCTGTTGCCCCGAAGTTGAGGTTTGGATGAACAGGAGCGTAATGAGCCACCTTTCACTTGTTCGTGATGTAGCGCCTAATGTTTGGATCACTTTTTGGAGGATATTGCATGGCGATGCAGCTCTTAGCCATTGTCCGAAATTCGAATGTTTTGTGACTCAACTGCACGGTGGTGCTGGACACCATGAACAAAAGAAGCAAAACAGAAGAGATGACATACACAACATCGAAACAGTAGCAAAAGCGCTAAGCTGGGAATATCGGTGTCTAACTCCCAACGTTTGGTCCGAACTTTGTTAAGGCTTTCCGCAAGGGAGGTACTCGAGCAACATGATGCGACTTGGTACTTGTGGTGGCCATCGAATCAGATTTCGGTCTTGATGAAGATGATTGCTGGGGTACGGATCCGGCCAGTTCAGGATTTGAGTGATATGCAAGGCTCCTCTCAGCCACTTATACTCTGTCAACAAAGTAGTCTCTGTCCAGTCTCAACACCTCTTAAAACACCTCTTAAGAGGGATATCTCACTGTCAGCATCAGCTTCTGTTTCCTCATCTCCCGAATGGCCACCTGATGGCCTTGCTGCTCATCCTTAAAGCACTTGGCAACAAACCTCTGCCGGCTCCTGAGAAGTATGTCCCCCGGCTGCACAGGGGCCCTGCGATCCTTACTCGGTCACGCTCAATAGTGCAGCACTGCAACGCCCTGGGATCCCCATCACAGAGTTTTCTCGAGTCTCAGCTCCCAGCAGTGCACTATCTGGTTCATGCAAGGCCGGAATATTTTCGCTTGGGTTACTTCCTGGGCCGTCACTCCATGATTGCTTGCAGCGGTGAGCACAAGCACCGCAGGCTGAAGTAAATTGGTACTACGGGGGGAGGGAGGGAGGGATTGACTGTGCAGGTACTCGTGAAAGCTACCCTTCCTACGTCACTTCAGACTGATCGTAGGCTCGGAATTCCAGTTCACAAACATTTCATCGTGCAAAAATTCTAGTCAAGCTGGAAGTTGAGCTGTTGATAAATATTTCGTGATGAACTTTTGTCAAGGCTTTGTAAATAGAGCTGGGTTCTGGTTTGATTTAGATTTTTCATTGTGGACGTGTTGAAGGTCAGAAAGTTGAGCTGAGAATATATCGATCGATTTTCAAAGGGAGTTCCCTGAAGATGACAATAGTCAGAGTGTAAGCCCATGTCTTCATCTGTTAACCATCGAATTGACCGCTGAGCATACTGTTGCTGACATATATGTTGAGACAGAGACATTTTCTCCGAAGAAATGGCTATGTGCTTTGTTATCATCTCGATCTGACACACTGATATCGGAAAACGGATTCAGGAATGGAACAAGAGCACTCAGTGTGGCTGTTCTTCGTTGTCATATATCATGTGAGTGTGAACTCAAGCATTCGTTTGTAGAGTGATTTTAACTCCCCCAGCCTGGACCTCTCATAGACATGCTTCAGTCTTCTGTAATGTGCTTTACTACTGCCTGGCAGTTGAATGAAACTTGAAAAAGAAGATCCGCCTGTTTACATCGCTGCCAAGCATTGGAAACTTCCCTCATCTGTGCCTTGTACCTTGCATGCACCCCGCTGCTCTCTACCAGTAATATAGGCACACCGCTAATACCTTATTGAAGACCAAAAATTGGTCAAACCGATTTTGAGCAACATTAAATTTTTGAATAGCCCTCTCTTATACGTGATATTCCAGAAGTCATGTACATTGGGTTGAGTCAATAACAAGACTGGTGTGATTTTCGACTTCCTGAAAAGCCACCCAATGAATGAGTGGGCCTCCAAGCTTGGCTTGCCACTTACACCAAGATCTCGGATCTCATTGAACAGTTTAAGTCCTTGTGAAGTGAAATTGCATATGTATCGCCGTCCAAAAATATGAATCCGCCTTGCCCACACCATCAATCATAATCTTCACATCGCCGCAAACACAGCTTTCTCTCCTCCACGCAAAACCCCACGTGAAGCCTTTCCCTCAACCCTCAGACTACCACTCAACAACGACAACGGCAACACCGACTCCAACCTTACCCTCGTGTTAGCTCCATGACCAGTCCACGTTTCCCCTCTACACCAGTCGCAACCAGCCAATCGTCACATTCAGCTAGAGTCTTCACCTTCGCGGCCGCTCGCCGAATGGACAACATCTGCGCTGCCACACTGACTACCTGCCTTAGCGGGGCCGGCTGGGCGGCCGCCGAGTGGGCCACCGGGGCCAATTAAACAGGGCTTGGCAGACACCGCGCCAGTAGCACGATGATCTCATTGGAGGTCTCCCGCTGACGGTGGCGGCTGGTTACCTCTCTGGCGATGGGTATAAGAATGTTGCCCTGCTGATGAGACGGTGAGGTCGTGAGAGGCTGTCACACAGGAGATCACAAGGCACAGTCACACAAAATCAGATTTTCCTTCTCGTAGGCAAAGGTTGAGGAGCAGGGAAAGTTCAAACTCATCGTCGTCGTTCATACTCTCTTTACAAAGCAGCGAGTGGCACTTCACAAAGTCGCTCTTTCAAAGCAACTTGGCCCAGCTCAACTAAAGCCATCTTACAACTTCGACTCTGAGACCAGATACCAAAATGCCCCGCTACTACGACTCCTACGACTACGACTCCTACGACCACGACTATGACGCTCGCCCCTCGCGGCGCACCCGCTCCTCCCACCGCCAACAGCGTCGCTCCCCTTCCGTCTCCTCAGCTGCCTCCCACTCCGACTATGAGCGCGAGTACACTCATCGCAGCCCCCGCTCCCGCGACCACCGTCGCCCCGCCTCTCCATCCCGCAACCACAATTATTATCCCCCGCAGTCCTCCCACCGCAGTCCGAAGAACCCTCGTTCCCGTTCTCTCCCCCCAGCCCAGCGTAAGCCAACTCGTACAGCAACGCTGCCGATCGTGGGCGAGGTACCCATTGACACGAAGTTGATCCGCCGCGCGACCCTCGCAGCCCTCAAAGCTGGAGGAGCGGCAGCCTTACACCAGCACACCAAGCCCGGCCCGTGGAATCCACTTAAGGGCGCGAAGGTAGCGACCGCGGCACTGGGGGCTGCTGTGGGGGAGGTTGCGGCGGAGAAGGGTCTTTTCGGGAGAAAGGATCGGGAACGAGATTATGAGAATTATGAGAGGGGCAGGGACAGGGGGTATGAACGGAGAAGGGGGTATGATGAGGATGATTATTATGAGAGGGACTACAGGAAGAAGAAGAATGGGAAGAGTGATTTGGCCATGGAAGTTGTTGGTGCGTTGGGCGGGTTGCTGGCGGAGAGGATCGCTAATAAGGCCGTTGGAAAGAAGTGACATGATTGGATAGTTGATGGGATAACTTTGGCATAGGGAAGGGAGCCGGGATAGAAACATGAGCTGGGGGACACAACTTCGTTCTTTGACGGGTTTTGGCTGAGAATGGAACTTGGTTTGACAGGCTGGGGAGTTATGGACAAGGCAGCGATGGCGTTTGGGTTTCGGATGATGATTTTTCTTTTTGCTTGAGACCGGGGCGCACGCTGGGATGAAGACCGCTAAAATATCGGGCTATGGATTATGATTTACGAGTTTTCTTTTGAAGACTGCTTCCCGTATTTCGGATCTATGACCACGACAGCAATGAATAGATACCGTTAGGATATTACTGATGCTAGACTGGACTCAACACGACAATGGTAACACGATGAACCATACACCAGGCTTAGACCGGCGTTCCCAAAGTAATGCAAAGATCCCAAAGCAAAAGAGCAATGCAGATGCCATACCAAGGAACAATAGTAACCAGATGCTTACAAACGCGCCATTTCAGGCAGCCTTCACCTCACACTAGACCCCTTTCCTGAACCTACCGATTCGGATCCGCCCCCCTATCCAACAAAACCGCCACAACTTCCTCTTCTCCGCTTTCAACAGCCATATGCAGTGGACTCAGCCCGTCGCTATTTTCCCTGGAGATATCTGCTCCCCGCAGTACCAGCATCTGGACAGCACGGAGCTGCTTTCCCTCAATGGCACAGTGCAGGGGTGTGCGCCCTGTCCCATCGAGCATGTTAACGTCTGCGCCGCGGTCGAGAAGCATGGTGAGGATCTTGAGCTGGCCTTTGAAGGCGGCCATGTGGAGAGGGGAGGTTGGGTTGGGGGGTGGTTGGTTTTGTTGGCGACAGGATTGGGATTGGGATTGGGTAGGCAGTTGTTGTTGTTGTCGTTGTTGTTGTTGTTGTTGTTGTTGTTGTTGTTGTTGTTGTTGGGTGGGTTGAGAGGGTGGTTGCTGTTGTTGCTGATGCTGGGAATGAAGTGGAGGGAGGGATTGTGAGGAGGGAATTCGAGCTGCGGTCTGTTGTTGCTGTTGGTAGGACAGCATGGCTTGAGAGCTTGTCTGGGGCAAGGTTTGAGCAGACATGTTCCGATGCTGGTGATGCTGGAGAGCTTGTTGTGCGTATGCCGCCGGTGATGCTAGACTTGGCGTGGACATCATCTGCTGAGGGGACGTTTGTGGAATCGGCGTCTGTGCGGATGACTGAGACGTTGACACTCCCTGACTGGTACCGGCCTGGCCCTGTCCAGCAAACTTCATCTTCCTCGCTCGCAACCTTAGATACGCCTCATGCTTGGTCTCCTTAGGTAGACCCTCCATCTGTCTCTTCCACCGCCGATACGCTGCGATACTCTCCATATCATCCGGCACAAGATCATGGTTATGGTACTCGCACCTGGGATCAATAAACCACTTATTCCCATCACGCCTCCTCCTGAGCAGGACCAAATGTGCCGGACACCCCAGCTTGTGCGTTGGCCGTCGCCGATCAGTCTTCGCCTGGCTGTAGCACTGGCCAGCCCTATCACACAGCAGATCCACACGCAAAATGGGTGAGTCGCGCAGGTACTTGCCGTCCTTATCCTTCTCACGGACAGAAGACTGCTGGATGAGCATGTACCCCTGCACCACAGCATACTGGATCGCTGCATTTTTCCCCTCTTCAAACGTGTCATACGGGCCCAGACACAGCGTCGGTCTAACCTTCGGCAACTGCAAAGCCGTAATAGGCTGCGAATACGGCAAGCCGTTCGGATCATACAACGTCCCCGGTGCAGGCACCTTCGACAAATCAACCGGCTCCATGACCTCATGCGGCTCAAGATCCGGCGTCTGCCATTGTCCAGGCTGCTGGGCCATCATCTGCCTCTTGGCCTCTAATAACGGGGCGGTCAGCCGCAGGTAGCCCGGCCGACGGAGGTACTCGGCGCTGCCATAGTCGTCAATGCTGTGGTACAGCTTGTGGATCTGCTGGTGGCGATAGATGCGCTCGTAGTTGCGCTTTGCTTGCTCGATTTGCTCAGGGGTGACAGTCTTGTCGATTTCTTGGTACAGCTTCATCCGTTTAACATATTCTGGTGGGTTCTTGGTTCGCTTACGCGGCGGTTTTGTTGGGTCCTTGGGCTTGGGCCCGAGACGACTGTGCTCTGTTGTTGTGGCAGCGGCAACATTGTTCTCAGCGGTTCGCGCTTGCTCCTGCGTAAGTTCTGCCTGTGCTGCCTGGGTCTGCTCGACTTGAAGTTGAGCAGAAGGCGATGGCTCTCTGTCGGGTGAGACTTCGTCTAATGTCTGCTCAGGTTCCTGGGCCGGCGGTAACGAAAGCGGGTTTTGCGGGGGCTGTTCTGTCGTCTTGTTTTTGCGAGGGTGGACGCGGCGACGCCTTGCGCGTTGGACTACTTCCTGTGGTCATCAGCATACATCTGGCAAAAATCTGATATAAGCTTTGATCCGTACAGTGCTCTGCGCTAAGGCGTCGACAGTCAGCTGAAATTGTTGAATGACATAGGCATTCGACATGTCGTCGTCGAGTGCCAGGAGCCGAGCTGGCAGAGACGCATCGTTACGAGGTCAGCGGGGCGCTCGGGAGCTTGGGGAAGCGCCCAAATTCCATTGGACGAAATGGATTGAAAAGTGGTTCAAGCATGATGTTTGCGTTTGCAAAACCCTAGCCTTCACAAACACACATCCTTCAACGGGTACTGGGTAACAGGATCACCAGCAACAAATATGCACTTTATTTTTGGCTTCAAATCAATATGTCAACCTTGTTTGATATTAACCTTTGTCTTAACTTGTACTTTGTCGTGCCACAAATCATTTATACCTCATATATGCCTCATTGCTTTGGCAACCCTAACCCCAATGTGAACAAGGACTTAAGGGCTACCCTAACCCTAACACATTGACCGTGACTCAACGAAAGCAACAAAGGGTCCTGGCCTACCAAAAAAATAAATCACCACACTCAACCCAAACAAGACTTTAAAGACTACTTGATTTATTGCTCTCGGCTAAATACAGCGCACTGTTATTTACTGTCGATCGCCTATGCGACTATGCCACTCAATACCGGTAACTTGATGCTCAGTTCCAGCTGAGTCGGATCCACCACTTGGTGATATCAACAACTCTTTGGATTCTGATCAAATCATCAAACCAACTTTTGACCAGTGACCTCAACTCCCCAATAAATGCCCAAAATGTAGATTCTATAATGCTCGGAAATCCCTCACATGATAAATAGTAAAAAAAAAAAAAAAAAAAA
>Ga0065720_1019074_pt1 | contig 39708 bp, 35 predicted proteins | sample Thericmetagenome_FD_59107 | JGI IMG/M metagenome (GOLD analysis project Ga0065720, IMG submission 59107) | Thermophilic microbial communities from the Joint Bioenergy Institute, California, USA of rice/straw/compost enrichment - eDNA_2 v2... | ecosystem: Engineered > Solid waste > Grass >... | reverse complement strand
CACAACCCCCGAGCTATGCCCTGTGCCGTCCCCGACCCCTCCAACACCACCGACAATCCCTCCGGCCGCAGTACCGCCCAGGTTCAGCGCTCCGAGTGCACCTATCCCCGCCAGCGATGTTGACGTCGTCGCGGATGGGATCCGTTCCAGCCTAGTAAGGACCTCGACAAACTTGGAGAGCATCTCCTGAGTCTTGGGGTTCGCTGAAGATGCCGTATTCGCCCCTAGGCCAACGGCTAGCCCCAGGGCGGGGTTAATCGCCAAGTTAGCGAGGGCGGCTGTCGGGTTCAAGCCGGCGGGCTTGTGGCCCGTCGCGTCGGTAGCGGTGTTGATGAGGGTTGAGGCGACCTGGCGGATCTTGGTGATGAGCGAGGCGCCGTTGGGTTCCATGCTGCGCTGGGAAAGGGAGGAGAGGACGATGAGGAGGTGGTTTGCGATTAGCTCGCGCTCGGCGAGCATGGCGGCGTCAATGGGGTCGTCTTCGGGGTTTGGGGCGGGTGCTTTGCCGGGGTTAGTGCCGGCTGCTGAGGATGTTGAGTCGGTGTTGGATTGAGCTGCTGCTGCGAAGTTGACTGCTTCGGCAGCTTGGGCTTGCGCGCGGGCTTGTTCCCGATGGGCATCGCGAAGGGTGAGGTACCGCTCAACGTAGTAGGAGCGGGTGGCGATTTGGGAGGCGTAGATGTTGCCTTTTTGGATTTCGTACTGGAGAAGCCGTCGGCGCTCGGGTTGGGCTCCGACGGGAGGGGGCCGGAAGTCTGTTGCTGCCTGAACGGTTGCTGCTGGGTAAGGGGTAGGGAAGTATGTGTGTAAGCTGGCTGTTGTGGTTGTGTCTTCAAAGACATTCGCTGGGCCGGTACCAGCGGTTCCAGGAACAAGATCGGGCATCCCAGCTGGATGTGAGGACTGACCGGTACCTGTGCTAGTGCCACCAGGGCTCAGATCGATGGTCAACTCTCTTGGCATGCCTTCCATCACTTGTTTGACCGCTTGCAAGGACTCGTCCAACATGGACTTCTGGTCTTGAAAGGGCAGGGTTGAGATGCCGTATGAGAGCTCAACGCTGACTAAGCCGTTCATGGTCATGTAGATTTTGATGGCTTGGTTGAAGCCGGTAAGTAATGACACAGTGCCTTCAGGCTGACCAAGTATTTGATGTGTCAGGATGTACTGATCGTCGACCTCGACCGGGAGCTCAGGGTAGGGTTCACTCGGTGTGGGAGGAGGGAGAATAACATCACTGTGATGGGGACCAAGCTGGTACATCGACCGAATACCGAGGAACATGGTCCAAAAGATACGCTTGCCGAGCTGGTCTTCGACATGATTAAATGGGGGCCCACGGTATGTGACACCAAACATCGACGACCCCATATCCCGAGGTTTGTGATAACCTAGTTCTCGAATGAAGGTCATTGCCTCAGACATGAACCGCCGGCACACCTTGAGTTGCATTGTGTAAGCTGCAGCTAGCCCCAGGAAGTAGCTGGTTGCAGCGTCATAGACACTGATGTCTTCCCTGCTGTAAAATGAAGGCCCTCTGGCCTGCAGAGCGATCGCGCGGCATTTCTCGATGAGTGTGATCGCCTTAGGGTACATGTGCATGCCGTGAGGATGAGCCTTCAGATGCAGCCGTGCCGTCCTAGGGAACGATGCGACTAAGGCTCCGATCATGCTGGCTAGGAGCGCGAGGAACCCTTTGTTCGTGCGGTCCTCGCGCGCAGTAAATGACATTCGGAAGGTCGGCTCATGAGGGAAAGGGGCGAGGGGATGAATGTAAATGAAAAAGTCGTCAATGAGGAGGGTGAGCACTGGCCAAGGGGCGATCGCTTCAGCGTCCATGGCTTGCTGGGCATCTTGACCACCAGCGATTGAAATCAACGTCTCGGCCGCATTGTGCGGACTTGGGCTGATGTTTGGCTCGAGCCGAGCCTGCTTTGCCGCCTTTGCAGCTTCTGCATGCTTGTTTGGCGGGCCGCGCCGCTTCATCTGGCGATTGAACGTGCAGTCGACCCCGAGGTCAGTGCATCCCCGACAAGGATGCGACTCGTCACACTGCATAAAGCGTTAGAGGCTCTGTAACGTAGCAAAAATCTCGGGAGGACGTGACATGCTCACCTTCACTTTGCGCTGACTGCACATATCGCAGGCCCGGCGAAGACGGGTTAACTTCGGTTTTTGCGGCTGCGACGCCATCGCCGCTCCAGGAACGGATGCATTCCCGTTGAGTGACGGGTCAGAAATAGAGCCAGCATGCTGCGACGTCATGGGACTTGTTGCGGCGGGATTAGGGCCAGCGACGGCCGCCTGGAGGGCCTGCAAGCCATGGTGAGCAGCAGCCGCCGCCGCCGCGGCAGCAGCGTCGGCGATATACTGTGTATGGGCGTGCGCCGGGCCAGCATGTGTCGTTTGATAAGAGTGAGCAACGTTGTGATTATGATTGTGGTGTTGGTTGTGATGCGAGTCGGTGCCCTGTTGCGCCGTGTCGGCGTCAGTTGCGGTCGCGTCGGTCCCTGGCGCCACTGGCGGTGGAGGATAACTGGACGATGACATGGTCAGAGCAATCAGACTCGATGCAATTGGACGCGCGTCATTCGACGCGTCGCTGCGTGCTGCGGCTTCACCTCGGTTGGCGGGCACTGGAGATTTTTCGGCGAAGGTCCGGCAGAATCGCGGATCTTTGCAGCGGCGTCATTTGCAGCGGTGTTTATGGTTCTGTCACGTGACTCCACGATACACTGTCCGCTTATCTAAGCCTAGATCTCCACTCCCTCATAGCGGCTTGCGCTGATCTCTACATAAAGTTAGTTCCATATGGCGGGACCGTTTCTCACCGAACCCTCTTGGCTTCGGTGTGGAAAAGGTCCAATGAATTACCTAGGCGGCTTTCTTTGTTTTTTTCCGTCCTTGGGCAGGGTTCTTTACCAGTCGACTAAAGGAAATCAAATTACTCAGAAGATGAAGAATCGACGGCGATACCAGATGGAACCGTTATTTACCCATTATGAGATATGAGATCCTGGTTAACATCTTGGTTGCCTTTCAGAATGTTCCATAGCTGTTATAGTATGACCCAATAATACCTTGTGAGGTCCAATTCAACTGTGGATCTAGTTTCCAGGCTTCGGGCTCTCCAGCTGCCAAGCATCAATCGCCACATAGCCATTACCAGCCTTCAAGATGCCGACCGCGATGATATTGTTCAGCCACCAGTACTGAGAGCTGCCAGTCTCGAACTGCATACGGAGGTGAATAGTGCCGTCCGACTGGGCAGGGCCGCTGGTGCGAATAAAGATGTTCGCGCCGTCGTTCGTCTGCAACTGGTACCGAGTATCGGCTGAGAAGACGCCTTGAGAATCGATGAGACCCCAGTCGGCACCGAGGTTCAGAACCGTGCCTACAGCATACAGTCAGCAAGTGTTAAAAAGCCCTTGAAAGATGGGGTAAGCATACCATTCAGCTGCGGACCGGAGAAGGTTCCTCCCACGATAGGAATCACCGTGCGTGTGCCATAAGGGCCGGCGCCCACTTGGATCGGCGTCGCCAAGGTGCAGTTCATGGAATAAAGGAACTTCAAGCCGGGAGGCTTAGGCGTCTTTATACGAGGATGAGGAGGTTGAGCGAGGGCAAAGCCGACAAGAGCAAGAAGCCAGAGCAAGCGGCCGAGAAAACGGTTGTGGGATGCCATGTCAATTCCTGAATGTATTGTTTACGACGTGTTCGACGGAGACAAGCTAGGAAACAAAGTTTGCCAACTTCGGTGAACCAAACTCCAAACTACGGCGGGAATTTTCCATGGAAACAATGGGTGATGGCGCCTTTATATACTTTGATCCCTTGTAATAGTTGTGACTAATGACTGCACTTGCAGTTAATAGTTGCCGTGGATCGGTCCCGACATCCAGGAACCGCGCGCTAACTCTATCGGTTATTTTCCGCTACTATGGACTGAGAGTTTCGGTACTACCCGCACCTATGGCGTGTTGCATCCGTGCGCACTAAAGTACAATCCCGCGCAGGATAGTGTTCCGGATTGGCATCCCGGAAGTCTAACCCAGTTCGATGGGCAGCGTTGTATCCAATCACAGCCAACTACATCGTATTTCTCCAGGGGTTCATCGAAGAAACATCTAGCCCGATACCTTTTGACTCTCTCACCCATCAACTCGCTACGCTGGCCTGAGTACTACATAGAAGCCCTCTAAAACTGCGTCATAATCTTTCGCTTGAGCAAACTAGTTGTGCTCTTGTACACAAATTCGACCACTTTCTTTGCAGACAGCTTCTTGATAAACCGGACCTCATCCCCCGACCGCTGCGGGGCGGCGATCCGTTCCGCAGCCCTGATACCAGAACATCACCCGTTTGAGCTGCGGATACCGCGCGTTCGAACTAAAAGGTAAACTCGCGCACAAACAGGAATAGTAGGTTACTGAACAAGATATTTCGTTTTCCGTCCTCCCGAGTTGCTCTCTTCATATTCCTTCTCGTTCAAATCACTTAGTAATCGGCTCTTTGAAAAGGCGGCCCATGCCTTCCATTTCCGGAAGCTCTAAGAATCCTTGATGATTTCCTAACACGAACCCTTGCGTGAACGACAGCGTCCGATGTGGTTAGCGCGCGAACACGGCTTAGAGGAAATTTAGGAGCATGACGATACGCTTCGCGCGCGTCTTGGGACTGTTAGGGGTCCAGAAACTCGAAAGAAGCCATTGCGGGAACGTGGAACTGTTCATTTTTCTTTGTTTTTTTAAGATATACAAAAGCTCTGGGGTGGCCACAATCAAACGTCCATATTGTCTCTAAGAAGGTGCGAGATGAAGGTTGAGTTTTTCCAACAACAGTGTACAGGGAGAATTTCCTTGGTGAATCCGTTATATATGGAATATTTCTGTGGATCTACTTTCGAAACTTGAAGAGATTTCCAGCTCAAACCATCGATCGTCATCGCGTATTTGCTAAACAGTTCAGTAAGTCTCAAATATCAAATATCTAAAGTTTCCACACCTATGAAAGGGAACAGCGTGCACCGTAAATGATAGATTGAGATGAGCCGGTATATAATGCAACTTTCGCCTACCATATCAGAGAGAATGATAAGAGCGGCATCAGCAGCACTAAAAAGAATCAGGACGTGTCGTTTGCAGATCCCGAGTACCGAACTGTATGCTATAGCTTTTGTCATGCTAACGTGAGAGATCCATATAGCGTTGCCCTCGCAACGGTATGTCCTTCCTCAGTGTAAGTAAACGAAGGGCTCAGGGGTCAATGCAAGATGAACATATGATATTGATTATCCCTGCCAAGCTTATGATACATTATTAACGCCACATATAAGTCGAAAATTCTTAATAGTCTCTCCTCGAATCATTGGCGTCTTCACGGGAGATGAAGATGAGAGATACACATCTGTCGAATCCGGCATCAACATGAACAAGGCAATCACAAAGACCGCTCGCCAAGTCAACAAGAGGCTCAGTTTCACAATCCTCTCCTCCCTGAGTATGGGGTCAATTTCGAAGAATAAGTCTTGTTTTAACAAACTCTCCAAGAGATTCCATCCTTTCCAATAGCCTGCCACTTCCTCCAATGATAGGTCATTGCTCTTGTGACAGCGCCTGGGCTTGTCAATTAACCCAAGAGAACATTCATATTCTGACTGATCAGACCGATATTGGGAATTATTCCCTGGCTCCGACAAGTTTGACGGAACTTGACCTGTGAGTTCGGGTTGCGTTTCAAAAGCATGGTTTGGTGACTTCAGAAAAGCGAATAGGTTCTCACATGGTGCATGGTTTGGTAGCTCCTGAGCATACGAGCTATATGAGCTTGATGCCATTGAATGCTGGCGCTCTCTGTAGCGGAAGCCCCAAAATGCAGGAGGTTCGTCTTTGAAGAGGATCCTAGGATCCCAAGACTCAATAATAGCCTGGACGACGGCTTTGACGAAATGTGCGTTTGCTGAAATGACGCAAGGGTCCTCACTAAACATGTGAGTTCCCAAAATGAGAAATCGTATGGCGATGTCCAAGATCATAATAAGTTTCCGTTCCTAGCTCTATTATAAAGTACTTACGAAACTGAGAGAAACGATATCTTCAGTTCCTCTTCGTCCAAATTTCGACCCGCATGCCTTCAAGATCTTTGTCATCGAGACTGAGGAAGTAGAAAGGAAAATTTGACTTTTGAATCGACAAAGCCTTCGTCACCTGTGAAGTTGTCATATCCAACACTGGATATCTGATAGTCAGTTTCCATATTCTGAGGCTTGGGTGTTTCTTAATGTGTTTTGCAAAGGGCCCGATCGCATGGAAAGTTGATTTGGCACGGCCGGCTGTTCCGCCGATGTACTGGAGCAGAACTTGGGAGAACGCGATAACCAATGCCAAGACGGTCAGACATAGCATGACCAGCTCTTGGACATCTTTGGGGTTGATGTTGATGCTGAGTTTGTCGAATACTGTAATACGCGTCATGCTGTGAGACAGTGTCCTTTTTCCGCCATTCCTTTCTGAACAACGTATCAGCGGCAAGCGCCGAGGCAAAAAAAAAGGGAAAAGAGTGAGGTAGATCTGGGAGAATCTTACCGTATATGTAGGCCATATTATCCCTCTCGACGGCGAATGCAACCAATAGGGGTAATCATATTACCAGACATCATTAACGAACGGATATTGCAGGCGCTAAGTTGATAACATTAACATGCATCGTCTGGCTTGCAGCCTTGCAGTTGTGGGGGATGGGAGGTTGGCCCACCATCATGTGATACTTCTCATGGATTCTCTTGGCAGGAGATAACTCTTAACCATGATATGTGATCATGTCCTCTTTCGATATCCTCACGAGATAGCTTCTTACCTCCCAAGGTTTAGAGCAGCTTCACTCGGCGCCGGGGGGGAGGGGGAGGAGGTGCTTGATGTGAGTGCCACGGTTTAGGTTGGCACGAGGATGGCTTGCGGCTACACTATATAGCTCCATCCGGATGAACGGCGCACATGCTGCTGTGATTCCCCACGTAAAGCGTGGTTAACGTCGTCAGATATCGGCGCCACCATAGATATCCAAGAAGGGTGCACTTTCATGCTGCAGAGTGAAAAGAAGGTAAGCTCCTTACTCCATATTTTGAAACATCCACGGAATGACTGCACCTTTTTCCTGTGCTCGGGTGTTAGGTTCAAGTCCATAGGGCTCTAAGACTCATATCTATAGATTATATTCTGTTAAAGTGCCCATAGCATCAATCACTTCTTAGATCATTGACAGGTCTATCAACGACCTGCTCTTTAGAAGCATCACTAGACATGGAATTCTACACGAGTAATGCAAGAACAAGTAGCGATAGAAATTTTAGCAATACAGCAATCGGACAGATAGATACTCCCTTTCGAAAGCAGGCAAGTCAGAGAAAGTCCACCTTCGTACATGTGGCAGGACAAATCTCATGCTTCTTTGCTGGAGAAGGCTTCTCTATGACTTCATTTCGTTTATTGGTCTTTGATGCCAGCTCTGTGTCCTGTCACGAGGTCGTAATGCTGTTTGAATAGTATTGAGAAGTCTGTAATTTCGAAGTCGGCTGCTGTGTCCATGACATAGAATGCAGTAGTACTATCCAAAGGCTCGATCTTTCAAATAGGAGACAGATGTGTTGAAAAGAAAAATGGGTGATGGGGACAACATGTCGCTACGTACTGCAGTCATCAGGTTCTGAAAGTACTCGGCCTGCCGAGCGATGTTACCTTTCATCAAGTACCGGAAGGACTTCTGTAGGGATTCAACGTTCACGAGTTCGAGCTGTTGATTGTTGTCTGTTTTGGTCAAGTCATGATTCAAATGGCACGTAGGTCCCATATCCTGTGCTGCTTGATTATTTCGACGTCTGTGTCGCTATACTCTTGGTCTAACTGGCCCAGTGGGCGGATAAGTACTCGAACTGCTAAGGGAACTAGACATAATCCATTAGACTACTACTACAGGTTAACAGTACTTTTTAATGATAGTAAAAAGCTCGCTCTATATAGTCAAACAACAAAGGACCGTCATAAGCATCGACCTTTCACCAAAAAAATCGGAAGATGGCTAGCATGTTCCCTTCCAAATGAATAGCTTTGCCGATGTCATTGTGGTTGAGCGTGGTGATGGTCCCAAATTCTCCCGATGCTTCGAACGTCCTGTCCTACACATCGATGTTGTGACGATTCCAAAACCTCTTGAGATGGGTTCGAAGGTAGTGTTCAGGTTGTAGAACTCAAGGAACGGAGGTCCTCACACAGTATGGTGTGTGATTCACTGCGGTTACCAATTGTTGATTAACAACTGTTTCTATTGCTGACTGTAGAGTCCTCGTAGTGGTTTTGGAAATTGGTAATTCTATATACACATTTATTTTCAAAACCGTCAGTCTGCCTGTCCTTCTGCCATTACCTGTTAAGGAATTTCTCGCAGTTACCGCAGTGTATCGCAGTGCGAGAACTGCGATAGTTGCGCTTCTCCATCTGATTGGTCCCATCTTGACCCACTAGGAGTCCTGCTATTGGTCGCCTCCTACGCCGTCTGTGGGGCAGCCGCCGAGTCCATTACCAGCCGTGACAGTTGTGGTCACCAGGGGGTTAGCAACTGATTGTAATATCGCTGACTGGAGGGCTTCTTGAGCCAGATGGCCCTCCCTGGGATCTATATACATTACATACACCATTGTGACTTCCCTTTCTGCTTCATTTTCAATGGTACAGACCGCTGAGGGTCAACATCTTTGGGTATTGAGGATCATACCTCTTGGCGTTGAGGAGCGCTTTTCAATGCTTTGTTGTTGGGAACAGATATCTGGGACTGATGAATCGCAGCTCACCTTTGCCCTGATCAGTTGGCTGCACGGGACCGACTCCCAGATAGAGCCTTGTTAGTCGTGAGAGTGCCCTTCTGTCGATGAATCTTCAACAAAATTGGCGGTCGAGCATAATAACCAGCATCAATGTGGCACTGCCTCACGCTAGGAGCTTTGTAGGCCAGCAAAGGCGTTGATAAGATGGCTATTCTGCAGGAAAGTAACATCTCACCATCGATTGTCCACTAGCGGAAAACTAGAGACTAAGGGTATGCCCAAGGACGTTACCACTCAACCTCAGCTTGACCAGTTTTAGTTCAGAGCATAGCTACAGGCAGGGAGAGAGAGAAAGAATCCCCTGATCATTTGCATGAGTTCTTCGTATCAGTAGTGGTATCGAATAGTGGAATCCAAAAGTGATTATGTACGTAGAAACGACCAGGACACCCGTCAGAAATTTCGCGAAAGGGTCAACTCAAGGTTGCAACACTAGCGCGAAGGTGATGATATGGTTTTTAGAACATCCAAACTAGTGAGGTGCCACATTTTATGCTTGAAGGAGAGCACCGCCTAGACAAGCCTCCCGGAATCTTTGCAGGGTTATGACGTTGTAAGGCAACAATAGTGTACGGGACATACAACCTTGGTTGCTGGTACGGTACTCTCAGCAGCAGTAGCAAAGATGTTGATCATGGAATCAAGCCAGCCGATTATGTTGCTTGCTGGGAGCAAATTAGCAGTCTCGTGAAAGTCTAAGGACTGTGGTTTGCCTGTATGGCTGCTGAAGGCCAATAGCACCTGGTCTCTGATGACACAGGGCTCAGAGAGCTGAAAGAGATTACAGTGCGTGAACTTCAAGACTCTATGTGGAAGTGGTCCGTGGCTTGTAGAAAGGGACAACGTTAACAAGTATCCCAAGGGTTTTCTAATTGTACAGGGCATCCAAATGTAGGCAATTGGCTCAAGGTAAGGCATAGAAATACGATTGGTTGTTAGTTGCATGTAATGATCTAACGCAATCTCAAGCTCGTGCCGGTCATTACCTGTTGGCAAAACTGAAGTAACCACACGCTCATTTATACAGTCCTTTTTGTTCAACAGACCATGCAAACATACCATCTTTATAGTTATATCCTTGTTGATTACTCACATGATACTTCTGTGTAAGTCACATCCCATCTCACGTTTGTGGACCCAAGGTGCAACATGAAATCGGACTCTGAGCCACATACCGATGGAGATCCACCTGCGTCTCGTCTTGGCACGGATCATGTGACCTAATCAAAGTTAACGCTCAAAGGGTTGAATCTGTTGCCACGTCTACGGCACCTTGGTGGAGAACGTCTAAGTGCTAGTAGAATCCGCCCGTTGCTCAAAGCAAAAATTGTCGTGTGAGCAACAGCTGATGTAGGGTGTCAAAAAGTTTCAAAATTTGTGGGTGACCCTGGAATCGAACCAGGGTTTCTTCGGTCGTCATGTTTCCTTGTGGAACCACAACGAAGTGTCCTAACCACTAGACGAGTCACCCTTTGTTGGATCGGCCGCCAATTATGTTCACCTATGATCCACCCACTTCAAACTGTTAGCCACCGCTGTTGGAAAGTGAGAACAAGCTTCCAAACACGCGCGATGATGATTAAAAAGTTGACTGCGTGTAAGGCAAGTGTTCACAGAGTCGACAACGTACGCTGTCCAATTAAAGGCAACCTTCCCCCGACCGACCTAACCAAATGGAGCAACCTTTTGGAGGCAGTTCACAAAAGCCCAACGGTGCAGTGCTGTGTAGACGATTCTCTTGGCCCCTCTCAACCGGAGGTGAGAGGCGGCCTGTAGGTCAGGTAGCCAGCCTCAGGCTCAAAATCAGGTAGAAATGCCATATCTTTTGTTGGGGGGAGACATTTTCCATTTTGTCTCAACTTTTTGATATGAACAGAGGTCTTTCATACAATTCATGTTGCTGACGGCGCGGAAAACATTATCAGGAGCTACCAAGACGTCTTACTATTTGCTCACCCATAGCTGAGGAAGGAGAAGAAAAGAGACGCCAACTGCAGAAATTTTTAGAAGAACATCGTGTCGGTTACTTGTTGGAAGCCCACCCGCATGCTGGCAACTATACATAGCGACATTGTGGACCTGGTGCCCTTTCTTCATTACTAGCAGTAAGTATCATGCTTCCTGTCATACCTGGGCTCTAAAATAAGAACCAATTGACTCCGGTCCTTCGTCCAATTTCCATAATGTATAAACCACACATCCACCTCGTTCCCCCTCACTCCCCCTCACGCTTCTCCACAGCTTCTTGACATCTCCTGCACCAGCTTCGGTTTATTGAGACCTCATATCATCCGAGCTGCGGTTAGGCAGTGATTCCGACAGTTTAAACGAGCCCTGACGCATGATGCCTTGCCGTTATCTGCCCCGGCATAGATTTTTCCTGGTCACACAGCCTGGCATTGGGATGAGAGCTACCACTAAGGGATTCTTTATTTACTTTCTGGGCATATTTACCCCTTAGTGCGGCCCTCGCTCCCTCTGCACTTTCTTCCTTCTCGCTTTCTCTTCGTGCACTTACATGGTTCCTAATGACCGGTGTCGCTGGGTTGCTGCATGCCAGTGCTTTACCAACAGCGCAGAGAGCTCTAGTCGTCAAGGTGGGCTGTTGACTGCGAGGAAGTAAGGATATCTTATGGGGTGCCAAACCCAGGAATGAAGAGTATCCCGAACGGCTTCTTTGTTGCCTCGGCAAGCATAGATATTCCCGTTTCTCGTTCGCCTCACGATCTTGTTCACATCCACAATTTTTCTTCGCACCTGTAACGGGTGATTTGGTCTGGTGCAGGCAGGGATCGACAATGGGTAAAGTGGGTTAGATGATGGCTACTGACGATGTGGGGTGCACAACGAGGTCAATTGCTACGGGTAATATCCTTGGTCCTCAGTGTCCTTGTGTTGAGGAGAGGAAAAACCAAGAGAAATCCTTCATCTTGTCCAAGTAGCTCCCTTTATAAGATCCCTTTGCCATTGTTGGTACCTCGCGGTCTCCTGGGATCTTCAGGGGTTTTCTCATAGTGGCAAGGTTATCTAACTCATCCATGGCACCCCCTTAGATTTCCCGGGCTCTACCAATCAAATATGCCTGTACCCTTCTTAGCTCTTGTGTCACTGGTGTTTATCATATTGCTAATTGGTTTTTTAAACTTTGGCAGCCCTAGAAACTATTCGAACGAAGATATGACAACTACGGGGATCATTCGCATTCACTTCTTGAGCAGGTCCAAACCGTCAAGATCAGTCTATGTGCTCCTCAACCACGGACAACATCCTATGAGCGTCTTCGCTGACACAGTCATCCTAGCAAGGATCTACTGTGAGAACATCAATCATATAGCGAAAGCTCTAACTCTTTCAACCATTCTGCAATACCATCAAGCTTCCAGATCATAAACTGACAAAGTGCCAACTTCCACAAGAACATTTTTCTGCTCCTGGCCGAACTTGAGCACCATTTCCAAAAGGGTCTCGATATTCTGGTAAAGGAATTTTATATTAGTCAATCTTGAGGCTGGAAATACATGATTCCTCTACCCAGTTTGCCCTGACGATGTATTCAAGGTCCAGTACTGACGAGGAAAAAGACTCAGAATTGTGACAAAAGCCTGGCTAACATCCCATAGCACCTTTTCACCATCATCGTTAACAAGACAAACGTATCCTATCCATTACTCAGTGTCTCCAAACTTGTTCCAGACTCTAGGTTACAATGTGAGCCTAGAACCTCACCGATGTGCCATTTGGGTTAGTGTCTACTGACTTTAGAATTCTTGTCTATAAGCCCCTAAACAATGAGTCCGGATGCTCTCAGGATCTGATTGAGACACTTACACGTTGTTCACTAGGCACAGTATTGCATCTGGGGAGGACTGAAACATTTTGTTCCTCGTTGCAGAACTGTAGTGTTTGTAACAGAATCCGTCCCACTTGATGGAGTACCTTCTGGGGACAATGATGCCTGACGCATCCTTTTCATCAACCCTATGTTTCCCTCAGTTGCTGGCTGCACCATATCATTGCAGTAGGGTGTTAATTTGCCTTGGTTTCCACCGTCTATTGAACCTCCACGACTGTGTTCCTTCTGCTCTTCTTCATCTAACACTCACCTGAATTAAGCCCATTCTAAAATACTGTACATCCTCTCCCTATCCCTATTCCTGAGACACGTCGTTGCGTTTAGCTTCCCCCACACTCCACTACACTACAGAGACGTCGATCTCGCTTGTGGCTATGGCGTACATCCGTGCTATGCTCTGATCCACCGAAGGCGCCAATGATTTTCATTGATCCTCTACCAAGAGCGACTGAAAGGGCAGGTGGCTCGTGCATGATTCAGGTTGCCAAGAATGCCTGTGGGCGCAACCCCCATCACCAACGCCATACACGGGATAAGAGTTAGGGAACCTCATGAGGGTTAGGGTTGCCTTTGACGTAGCGATGCTAACGGCTTGGCAGGGAAATGTCGGTGCCTGGAGGCGATGTTACAAAAGCACTAAGAGTATCATGTCGGTAAGGATGTTGGCACGACATGATTGGATAGTTCGTAGTTTTGGCATAGGTCTCCGGGCTTGCATGAGGAGCCAAGGAGAAAAACCCTGGTAGGTGAGAGTGTGCTTAGTGATCAGCAACAAGATGGGGGATCATAACGAGTGCTCTGTCATGTCTTGTTGGTGCATGGCTGTTCTCTCTTCATCCCATACATTTAAAGAAAATTTCGCCTTTTGATGAGGCGTCATATGTCCTGAGTCTGCAAATGAATATTTGTTTCTGCTTTCCTTCCCGTTATGATGAACGGGAGGGTTCCTTTACCTGGGCACTTCTCTCCAATTAACACTCCCCGATCATAATCTCTCTATCAACTGGGATGTTATGCCTCATGACCTTGCTCATACTCACCTCCAGCGCCCTCTTGGTTGCGGTGTCCTGCTCAGCATCCCCGCGCTCCAGTTTCGATGGTGAGGATGCCTCGTTCGACTTCCTCGAGCATCGTGGGAACCAGTCACTCAAGGACCCCACGCAGACCAACTTCTGGTATTATAACCTGAATCACCACACTCCTGGAATCCGTGGCTATGCTCCCTATGTCGATGACCCGGACAGTTACCCCGTTTATATCGAAGTCGACCCTGGCGATGGCGATGGTATTCAGAATGCAATTGATTATGCTGGTGGGAAAGAGAAGAGGAATGGAATGTGGTTTGCTTCTCAGCCAAGGGTAATCTAGCATTGCAACGTCGGTAATCGGATAAGTAAGAGGTGTTGACATGAGGCAAACTAGGTCGTGTACATCCCGCCCGGAGAGTATATCATCAAGAAAACAATCAAGATGAACACGGCAACTGTCTTGATGGGTGACGCGACGAATGTGAGTTCTGCCAATGATCCAACCAAACAAAGCCAATTGCAAACTTACAACCCACAGCCTCCTGTTCTCGAGCCCTCTCCTGACTGGGAAGGCGACAAAACCCTCCTCGACGGTATGGACCCAACGACCGACAACCGCGGTGAACTCTCCTTCGCCGTCGGCGTCAAGAACATCATTCTGGACACAACCCCCCGTCCATTCGACGAAGAGTTTCTCGCGCTCTACTGGGGCGTCGCGCAGGCCGCGCAACTGCAGAACGTCAAGATCCGGATGCCGCCAGCAACGGGCAGTACAGGACATGTTGGCATCAGGATGGGCCGTGGCTCGACATTGACAGTGGCAGACGTCAACATCTCAGGAGGCTCGGTAAATCTCCCCTCTCCCGCCACCAAGCAACAGGACTGACACTACCATAAGACTGGTGTGTGGGTCTCCGGCCACCAACAAGCCCTCTTCAAATAGATATCCATCTCCAACTCCACAAGAGGCTTCCACATCTCTGCCGGCTTCACCTTCACCCTCCTCTCACCAACCTTCACCAACGTCGACATCTGCGTCCTCCAGTCAGGCGGCTATCCCTGGCTTGCCCTCGTTGACGCAACAGCCATCAATTCTGGCGTCGTGCTCAAGGCTCAGACCTACCCTAACTACATTATTGAGAACCTCGTCCTCCAACAACCCCGCCTTCCCCGGCCAAACGTCGCCGAAGGGCCGGGGGACTCCACCCTCCCCTTCCCAGAAAACGGCCGCATACAGCGATACAGCTACGCCAACACTGTCCATCGTACGCCTGTCTACGGTCCCAACCTCGACGTAGGCTTTTTCCGTCCCAAAGCACTCACCGTCGACGGAGGGAAATACCCCGTCCGCTCAGCCCCCACCTACTCCTGGCTGAAAAACACATCCTTCCTAAACATCAAAGACCCCTCCCAAACAGGCGGGCTCAAAATTTACGGTGACGGCGTCCACGACGATGCATCTGCTCTGAACAAAATTCTCCGTCTAGCTGCTGTCCAAGGAAAGGTGGCTTATTTCCCCTTCGGGGCGTACCTCGTTCGTTCGACGGTGTACATACCCTCTGGTAGCCGCATCATAGGTGAGGCTTGGCCGGCCCTTGTTGGAGCAGGGGCCTTCTTCAAGGACGAGAACAACCCCAAACCGGTCGTTCAGGTCGGTTGGCCCGGAGAGGTCGGGTCCGTCGAGATCCAGGATATGCGGTTTACTATTGCGGAAGTCTTACCCGGAGCAATAATCGCACGGTTCGAGTTGGCAGGCCGCAGGCCCGCGGATGTAGCAATGTGGAATAGTATGATCACCGTCGGGGGCACGCGTGGTGCCTCCTCTCTCACGGACACGTGCATCGACCCAAGCAGCCCGTGTAAAGCCGTCTTCATGGGCTTGCATCTAACCCAAACGTCGTCAGTATACCTCGAAAATGTATGGAACTGGGTAGCGGATCATATAGCGGAGGACTTCCCTGGGGGCAGTAACTTTGCCGGCGGACGCGGGATGTTAGTCGAGTCTCGTCGCGGAACCTGGCTTATTGGCATAGGGAGCGAGCACTGGTGGTTGTACCAGCTAACCCTGAAAAAAGCAGAGAATGTCTTGTTGGGGTTGCTTCAATCTGAAACGAACTACGACCAAGGCGCCAACAACCCCATTCCTCCCCCTTCCCCATGGACCCCCCACCGGGCGTTAGGTGACCCTTCTTTCAGTTGGTGCTCCCAAGAAGACAAGCGCTGCCGCATGGGTCCCGCAACGTTCTTCGCTGCCGGCGGTAAAGACATTTTTATCTACGCCGCCGCATCATGGGTTTTCTTTAGTGGACCGGGTTATCAGGGGTGTGAGGGGATGGGGTATTGTCAGAGGTATATGCATTTTGTGGAAGAGATACCAGCCCGGTTGCATGCCTTTGGGTTGTGCAGTCGGGAGACGTATGCTGGCCTTAGACTGGCGGGTGGGGAAGAGATTATCACAGAGGAAGGGTTCACGGGTGCATGGGGGGGTATTGTGGGAAGGTATGTGAGTTAGGGAGGGAGCTTGAGCACGGGGAATGCAGGCTGGGTGGTGGTTTGGGGGCTGCCGATTCAGTGCGTGGTGTCTTTGGCAGAGATACTAATGTCTTGCAGAGAGGTGTTGACCTTCGATAGGATCTAAGATTCTGCACAACAACGGCGCTTATGCCTTTCAAGACCTTTTTGGCCTACTAACGTCATTTGACCCATCAAGCACTTGTGTAGCATTTATATCGCTTTAAAAGGGCCGCAGCTCGACAACGCGGTTGCTTTCGTGTTTGGTCGGCTGCCAACTCCGAGGGAGTAAAAGTGTTGACGCAAGTGCTTTTAGCGAGGAGCAATTTATTGCAGCGTAGTGAACGAAATATGGTGATGAATGTCTGGTTGACATACGCATGTAAGCGTAGCTGACCGTTCGCGTGTCGACTTGCAGATAGTGCGTCGTGTACGACTGACTTGAATTAAATTGAAGTTGCATTGCATCTTTAATTGAGTTCATCGCATTCTTTCGCCAAACGTTGCCATAGCCACAATTCATCAACATATATGTGATCTTGTTGTCGACTACAGTCATATTTTATATTCTCATCGACACAAGTACCTCGATGCTAGACCCGTCAGTTTTATCCCACAAGGCTACGATTAAAAACAGGAATAGTCGCTTTACCCGACCAATCTCTCCTCACGCTGAGTAAGCCCAGCCTGCCATTCACGCCCTGTACGGCCCGTGTGCCTCACGCCCGGATATATGCGCCCCGCCGTTACTTCTTTGCCGTCCAACCGCCCAGCCGAGCCGAGCCAAACGGCCGGTCTGGCCAATGCATGGCATGAAAGTGCCGATTTCCGGGAGCCGCTGCTCCCGAGGCGAGCGCAGAGAATGTTCAAGGCTGGTAGGTTACACAGGGCACAATCTTTGGATTATGGAAGAAAAATAGATGGCTGATGAGGAAGAAGCAGGTAGTGCCACCGACGATACATCAGAACCGGGAGTAGGTATGAAGGGGATAATTTGGGGCTGCAGAAATAGATGGGTTACAGATGAACTGGCGGTGGTGGTAACAATTCTGGAAAAGGATGGAAAGTATAAATGGTAAATCTGGCGCTGGTCTGGCTTCGGCTGGCTGGCCGACAAGTCCTCAATTCCTAAACGCGACCATGCTGCTTTCATCATTCACAGTACTCTTCTTCGCAACGCTGGCCTCCGCTGGCGCATATCCCCCAGATGTGGTCGACATCCTCCAGCAGAAGAGTATACCCAAGCTGAAGGAATGGCTGCGGAAGCATCCGCAGGGGAACTGCACTTATGAAACAGCTGCTAGGAGGAAGGAATGGTGAGTGCCTTAGCCAACAGAATGTTTGCAGATGTGGCTAACCTAGCTGACCGACACAGGAGCGATCTCACCCTAGAAGAGCGCCAGGATTACATCCGCGCGGTGTACTGCCTGATGGAGCAGCCATCTTTGACACAGTTCGAGGCCCCTGGGGCTCAACATCGGTTCGATGATTATGTGGTGATTCATTTGCAGCAGACACATAGGAATCATGGCTCAGTGAGTCTAGCGACCTTGCCAAACCCATATCCATTGAAGATCCTAGAGGACGTGCTAATCGCCTGTCCTTTCCAGACGTTTTTCCTCCCCTGGCATCGCTACTACGTCTGGCACTACGAATACTCCCTGCGTACCCTATGTGGGTATAAAGGCTACCAGCCGGTAAGCACTCAGGCTTTCCCTCTCCTTCCTTCACTCCGCCCCCCCATTCTGAACACGATCGTGGCAGTATTGGAATTGGGACCGCTACGCCGACGACCCCGCCAACTCACCCCTCTTCGATGGTAGCGAAGGCTCGATGGGCAGCGACGGCTCCTATGAAGACCATCCCATCCTTCGGTTCCCTGATACCCCTGCGCCATATGACGTTGTCCCCAATGGAAATGGTGGGGGATGTGTTATGAAGGGTCCGTTCTCGAAGTAAGCCTTCCCCTTCCTCCCATTTCTGGTTTTATTATTCCTTCCTTCTATCACCTAGTACCTCCCCTAGCTGAGTCCCTTAAAAGTATCATGAATTATGAGCTAACTGCATGCCTATCTGCAGCATGACCGTCCACATCGGACCCCTCGCCCCAACCTTCAATGTAAAACCCAACCCGCGCCCCGACGGCCTCGGGTATAACCCCCGCTGTCTTCGTCGCGACATCAACAAACATTCCGCCGCCGTTACCAAAGCGAACTACACCTACGACTTGATCACCTCCAACCACGATATCTACTGGTTTCAGACCGTTCTTGAAGGCCAATTCCCCCTCGGAAAATGGGGCGTCCACGCAGGGGGGCACTACACCGTGAATGGCGACCCAGCCGGTGATTTTTACGTGAGTCCTGGAGATCCAGTGTTTTGGTTGCATCATGCGATGGTGGATCGGGTGTGGTGGATTTGGCAGATGCAGAATTTGGAGAGGAGGTTGCAAGAGGTGAGTTTTACAAAGACATGGAATAATAATCCCCCAAGTGAAAATGGGACGTTGGAGGATTACAGTGGGTTGGGAGTTTTGGCAGAAGATGTTAAGGTGGGGGAGTTAATGAGTACCATGGGGGGTTTAGGGGGACGGTTTTGTTATATCTATGAGTAACCCGATACTTACTATCGAGTGTCGGAGTTCATGACCTGACGAAGCAGGGTTGAGCGGCTGGTAGACCTGTTTTCCTTTCTTCTTTCCGCGAGTTTGGATAGTGGATCATACGACGGTGGTTTAGGTCAGCGTGTCCCAGTTCAGAGTCCAACGTGCTCACTTGCTACCTGCCGAACTACGGATTGTTTTTGGCTCCCGGAATCTTCCCGTGAGGTAATTGTATTCTCGTGGGAATGTAGATAGACTTTACCTGCTATTGATTGGGCTAGCGCGCTCTCAAAAATCTAGCGGACATAGTTCGGCTATTTATGTTGGCCATTGGTGAAGCTCTATAACTGTCATTTCTGGTAATTATTACGAAGAGGAGCGAAGTTAATCGAGAAATGAAAGTGCTGCTTTCGATAAGCTGTTAACATCGCCTTACCCAATTCCCCAAACATGACCGACTCCATGGCAGAACCTGGTCACCAGATTTCAATGACCAACCATGTAGATCAGGTTTTGTAAAGAAGTGTGTTAGCATCCCTGGTGCGCAGCGATGGGGCAGTCTGATTCGTCTCTCCGTTAGAGGGGAAAGGTGTGGGCGGTATATAAGCCGGGCTGCCGACTGCTAGCTCGAAGCAGGACACTAATGCCCTTAATTCTTTGCTTCTGGAAACCGACTTTGGTCGTGTCCCAGCTTCTAGTGAAAACTAAGTCTTAAAAGAGACCCTGTGTCACCGTTCTCCCTGAGATTACCTTTTAAGTGAGAAGGATGGAGAAAAAGAAGCTTAGGAGGTAGGAAATACGAATACTTTTGCTTGGTGAAGAGAATTGAGCTTTCTGGATGCATCCTCCAGACCAGTTATCTATGGTAACGAGCACACACAGGGCTCTAATCGCTCAGACGCAGCTCGGTTGACTGGATTCCCAGGATGTATAGACGGGGGCGAGAGCTGATTACCTAACCATCGAAGGCAATAGGTGATATACCAAAGACTGGGTCACGCAAGCAAGAAGGAGAAGAACACGGAAGAGCTAGGACATAAAGGACTTAGACACCACCAGGAGTGATAAGCTAGGGCTCCGAAAACTCTTTCGCCTCGCTACCTTCTTCGCCATGCATGATTCTAGCGCTCTGTCTCGGAGTCACGCACATCGAGTCTTCGTATGGCGGCGAAAGTTGAAGGCTTCTGATTATAGAACGCGATACCCAATAGCGTAGCGGTGTGTAGGCAGTCTGCTTGGTTTCTCTTCTTGGGGACGCACGTAGGGTGGGCAGTCAGCGGCATCCGAAGCAAATCTATGCGCTTCTCGTTTTCAGTTTTTGAAAATTTGTCTAGATTTTTCTCCTAACTTTTCGGTCAGAGCTTCTCAAAGCGGGGTAATGCGAAATTCCTGAGCCATTCCACTTCTTCTCCCGGTAGTTGAGTTCTAAAGTGGTAACGAGCGACTCATCATGCTTAGAATCACGCTATATCTACGGCATCGGATAGTGTTACTCTTGTTCAGAGGACTTCTACAGCTGTTTATCCGATTTAGCGTCAGGTAGCTTTTGCCCGGCGGCGTCGTGGGCGCGACCCAGCACCCTCGGGGGTGAACCCAGTCAAACCCAATTTTTCCTTCAATCGAACCCCCGACCCAGCGGTATTTACCGTAACCAGCCCCTTATTCACCTGTCGCTGCACTTTAGTGTGCCTCCTCAGCGCTGATCGGCAACTGCTCCGTCAGTCTGCAAACTACCATCGTGTGCGTCATCACACAGACACTGTGAACAACCTTCCGCGCAGAAGAGCCGATACCGGCATTCCCGCCGTTAACGGCGACTACGAAGCCAGTGAGGAGTGAGTTTGGCGAGGGCGTAAAGAGCGTAGAGGGGACGAGTGGCGTGCCCAAGAGTTGTATTTCCCCGTTCAGCAGTTCGACATTGAGCGGTGAGGGCACAACAGAAACGTTCACGGTAGAACGAAATGAAAAAGAGGGAGGAAAGAGGGGGCGGAGTATGAGTAACAAGGTTATGGTTAGTGTTTGGTCGGGGATTGGGCTGTCGTTGTTGATAAGGGTGACCGTGGGAGTTGTGTAAGTCTTCCTTGCATTTCTTTAAGCTTGCGGCTTTTCTCATCTTCAGCATTCTTACGTCCCAGTATTGGCTTTTTTTTCCCTAGTCGAGAGATTTTATTGTGAGAGATGCTAACGACAAAACACACAGTGCATCCGGAAACCGCAGTACGAAGTCCTGCTTGAGAAAATGCACAGCAAAGTGGATTGTCTTGAGGGAGAAAGCGCGGAAGGAGAGAAGAGCAAGATGTTAGAGAAAACGGACTGCTGTTTTGGTTGTAAGGGAGACACACTGACATGACCACCAGGGGTTTCGGATACCACATGCTTGGTCGTCGGGATCGAATGCATCTTGGGATATCGTGTGTTCGGCTTCTTTTCATATTTGGGATCCACTAATGTCGCTCCGATGCTGTGTAGGTCAGTAACCCAGTCTCACCTACCTGGTTTCATGTTCTCCAGACCCGGGTGTTACCCTCCTTCGGACTTGCTATGTGTGGGAGGGTGAGGGAGTGTAAGACGGCAGCTTCCTGTGTAACAATTCATGTCGTCTAGCTGCCGGGACTCCGGACCCCCATTATGTCCGAATAAGAACTCATCTGTCCCAGGTTGAGTGTTCTTCTCAAAAAATCATTCAACTGACACAATCGAACAGAGCAAGCTCCAAGTAACACAAAGAAACTAGATAAAATAGGAACAATGGGCGGCGCAGCAATAGACAAGTCTAAGCTCTCCGCCGAATCCATTTTCCGCGTAGATGGGCTCGTGGCTGTTATCACTGGCGGCGGCACTGGTACCCTTCCCATCTCTGTTTCTAAGTCCATTAAACTCCCCTCAACTTTCTAGATATCTCCTATACTAACCTCACTCTCTTCAGGCATCGGCCTAACCATGGCAAAATCCCTCTCCGCCAACGGTGCCAGCAAAGTCTACATCCTCGGCCGCCGCCTTTCCGCCCTCCAATCCGCGTCCCAATCCGCCCCCAACCTCATCCCCATCCAATGCGACGTCACCAGCTACTCCTCTCTCAAATCTGCCGTAGACAAGATCACTGCCGAAACAGGATACATCAACCTGCTCATTTGTAACGCCGGCGTTGCCGACCCTGCCAGCAAGAACTTCGATCCTACATTAAGCCTGAAGGAAAACAGGGAGCGGATGCTTACTCCTGAGGCGATGGAGGGTATGAACCGGACGTTCGAAACGAACGTTACGGGGGCATATTACACCATGGTGGCGTTTCTTGATCTGCTAGAGGAAGGAAACAAACGTGCTCTCAGAGGGGGCTGGGGAAAGCCAGAAAGAGAGGGGGGTGATGTATTGAGCGTCCAGAGTCAGGTAATCTTTACGGCATCGATTGCGGCGTACTCAAGGCATGCGGCGAGTGGACCGGCGTATGCGGGGAGTAAGGCGGCGGTGGTGCAGTTGGTCAAGCAGGCGAGTAGTGGACTGGCCAGGTATGGGTTGAGGGTTAATGCCATTGCGCCGGGGTGTAAGTTGTCCTGCTATCATTCTGACATCCTTCCCTCCCTCTCCCCCCAATAGAGACGCGGCAGAGATTAATCGCGGCATTTGTAATTGTATGAGCAAGGGAGAAGAAGCTAACATGAACAGTATTCCCTTCGGAACTAGCGCAGGGCCTCACCGGCGGACGGGACCCCAGCACAGAGGGACCGGACCACCCGCTGTTTATTCCGGCACGGAGGTTTGGTGTAGAAGAAGAGATTGCGGGAGCAATTCTGTACTTGGCAAGCAAGGCAGGCGCGTTTTGTAATGGGAGCATCTTGATGTTTGATGGTGGGCGGTTATCGGTTATGGTGGGGAGTTACTAATACAAACACCAAAGAGAAGAGTTGAGGAGGAGCAAGAAATAAGAAAGGGAGAACCATCAGAGAGAGAGATCAGAGTATTGGCTATCGGCAAAATTCGGTATTTCTATCCGGTGAGTGCGAAGACGGTGAGTTGACTTCGGGACTAGAGCCGCCGACGGAGAGAAAAAAAAAAGCCATTGATAGACTGACCAATATACACGGCCTAACCTATATCCACGCAGTCACTTATATCCTCACATCGCAAACTCTTGATCCTTCTTCCCTGCTTCATCAGCCGGCGGCAGGTTCGCCTTTGCCGGCCCATTAATGCAAATCCCGTCCTTCGAGAACCTGCTCCCATGCACCGGGCAGTCGAAGCTCTTCTCGGCATCATTCCAGCACAATACTCCCTTCATGTGCGGACACAGTGCGCTGTACTTAGACACCTTGCCATCAGGATCTTTGTACACTGCCAGTGGTTTCGCCGTCGCCTAGGAAGTCAGTCAGGGGCGTTGCTCTGGTGATAGAAAGTAACCAACAGGGGCATTATAAACTCACTGAGTTCAACACCCCTCCACGCCCCGGGGCCAAATCCTCGATATCCTTGATATCCGTCTCCAAATAACGCTTATACTGAAGGTTAATTTGCACATCATGCTTAAACATGTGCGGCAGGCTCTTTGCAATGCTGCCCAGCCTCTTCGGACTGTACAGTCCCGCCCAGTCGTTCGGCACGCCGTCGATCTCGTCCGCGATCAGCCTCCCGGCGATGACACCATGCGTCAGACCGTCGCCGGAATCTCCCGTGACAATGAAGATCCTGTCGTTGCCTTGGTTCTTGCCTATGAAGGCAACGTAGTCCACCGGCTCCATAATCTGCCCGCTCCATTTGTAGTCCACGCTCCCTGCCTGCGGAAACCTCTCTCTTGTCCACTCCTCCAACTCCTTGAACCGCGGCAGAGTGTCTTCTTGTCCAACCTTGTGATCACACCCCCCCACCACAAGGTAATCATGACTCTCATCGCATGTCGTTAGTCGAACGTACTTGTACTGTTCTGCGCTGTCATACACCAAACAGTCCTCAACACTCCCCTTTGGCACTTGTACTGCGATGCAATACGTACGCATGTACTCCATCTCGGCAATAACACTCAACTTCTGCAAAGGAATATTCGTTGCCTCAACAGCTGCCTCACACCGAATTTTATACCCCGCTTCGGTCTCGATTTCCGCATGCTTGTGCCCCATCCCTAACATCTCCACGCCCTTCTCATGAATGCCGACGACCCTCGTCCTTGAAAAACACTGGAAATTTTTCTGCTGTTTCAACCATTCCAACACACCGGTAAGATACTTTGTTGGGTGAAACGTTGCCTGCCCCTCCACCACCATGCCTCCACGTTGATCCAACCCCCCCTCCCACCCCTTCACAGCCAGATCCTCCTCCCATCGTGCGTCGATTCCTAACTTTTTCATAAGCTCAACTTCTTCTTTCATCTCCTTCATATCCCTCTCCCACTCCTCCGTGCCACGTATATACTGACTCACATTCACCGCCCTCACACGTCGGTACTCACACTCCACCCCAACTTCTCTGGCAATCTCGCCAATGCGGTCCCGTGCCCAAGCGTGGCTTTCTGCCGCCCGTCTTGCCCCTTCTTCTCCATGCTTTTGGGCAATCGCGAGATAACCATCGTCAAGGTCGTTTGTGAGGTGGCCCGAAGTGCGGCCAGATTCGCCGGAGAGGGGGTTGCGGGCTTCCAATAAGACCACAGAGTGTCCGCGCGCGACGAGTTCGTGCGCGACATGAATTCCGGAAATACCGGCGCCAATGATACAGATGTCTGTGGTTAGGTCGTGATCTAAGGGAGGGAAGGTGGGGATCTGATTATAAGGGTGCTTATGGATCCAGACAGGATCATTGGCTCCTGATGTATGCATATACTGTTCCGGGTTAGGGAGGGAAGGATTCGATGTCATTTTGGCAAATGTCGTGGAGACGAGGCTGGTGAGAAGTTAGTGGGTAGTGAACTGAGGAAGGCGGTGACAAACAGCTTGCTTACCGATGTTGAGTGAACAATGGGAGAGATGTGAGGGGGGTTTTTGCTTTCAACTGGCGATTGATGCAGAGTGAGATATTGCAACCTTTGTGGGGGCTTGGGTTGAGGGAAATAAGGTGGCTCTTTGTCGACAACCCCCTCCTGGTGACGTCAATGACTCCGCGGGCCAAAAGCCGTCGCTCTCCTTGGGCTTGTGCGAGATGCTTGCCCAAGTTGATTAACATCTGCTTAGAGCAGAAGAAAATGGACATCTCTACACCGCGATTCCAGCAAGACACTAAGCTTACGGGTAGCAGCGGGCTTGTAGTCGGGCTGTCTTGATGCTTATAAGGTCTCGTGTGGAGACCTTCAGGGGTCATGACGACATGACATCACCATGACAATTGGGAAATAGTGATTGGAGGTAGCGACAGGGATGAGGACACAATGGGTCAGTAAAGCTCCTATTTACATTGTTCTCTTTAGCATCCACTAACTGGCTGCTCTGTTTTTCTTTTCCGGTGCTCATTGCTCGTGGAGAGGAGAGGGAAACAACACATGGTTGTCCCCATGGATGCTAGCCTCAGTTGGTAAGCAACTGTTTGTATTGCTGACTGAAGTGTTTCTTGGGCCAGATGGCCCTGCTTGGAATTTATATACATCTCGTGCACTCTTGTGGCTTCTCTTCCCTCTTCCTCAACAGCACAAACTATTGAGAGTCAACATCCTTGTGTGTTGAGGAACACACTCCCAATGCTCAGTTTTGGGGGGCGGATATCCGGGTTTGATGGATGACAACTCCCATTTACTCCGATCAGTGAGTTTCACAGAAGCTACTCTCCCAGGTAGAGTCGTTGTTGGTCATGACAAGGAGAGCATGAGATGCTTAGGATGTAAAAATTGTCCGACTGTTATATGCGACCCAATCAAGGCTGGGAATTGTAGATATATGCAGAAGTTATTTACTCAAATCTAATATTAACACATTCAGTTATCAAATGTAGTATGTGTACAGGATGCCCCTCTTCGTTAGCCACAGTAATTCTCAAGGACTCATGAACGGGAAGGGAAGAATGGAATTCGTCCTGCACCGTTGAAGTATTCACAACAGAGCCCCACTGAGGTGAGATTACAAAGTAGTAGAGTCGCACACAAAGCACTGCTAATATTGTGACGATTCACTTAGCCTTCCTGAGATGGGTTCGAGTTCGGGTTAGGGCTAATAGATCTGAGACAGGGATTCCAACAGACTTCAGAGTACTGTGGTCACCAGTTGTATTGCGTAACTATTTGTATTGCTGATTGAGGAAATCTTTGGTCCTAAATCTTTGTTTTCAGATTTTATATGTTGCGAGATAATGCCCTCTTTTCCGGGGCTTTGTCCTAACATAAATCTTCTCCTGTCATGAGCAACAAGGGGTCTATTTGGAAGAGTGGGTCCTGTGAAGTCAACTAACCAGAGCTGAATTGAATTAAAGTGCAATTTCGACCCGTAACAGAGTAAAAGGGAGTTGTGACGCATCAAACCCAGATATCTGTCCTCGACACTAAGAGGCATTGATCCTCAACATCTATTAGCCGCAAGTGACCACGGTGTGGTCACCGTTGACCTACCTCGGTCAGCCCGGGCTCCACTGAGGTCAGGGGCACACTTGACCTTATATAAGAGCCATGCTCATCCACCTTCACACGTGTGTAGTTTAGAAGGTAGAGCGTTATTATTCTGCGGCACCTATTGTGCTCGACAAATTCCTTGAGGGCCGCGTGTTCTGCAGGGCAACGCACAAGTAAATACTCCCTTCCATATCCACCATTTTCTTTTACACCCAACAACATCCAAGGGTGTTGGCTCTGAACAGTTTGTGCCATTGAACAGGAAGGAACAATGGAAACCACACGGGTGTACAAGATGTAGATAGATTCTATTCAGGGCCATCTGGCCAAAAAAGCTTCCTAGTAAGCAATGCAAACAGTTGTCTACTCAATTGGTGATCGCAGCGATCATTCGACTGTGTGAGAACCCATGTCTCTCAGGTCCAGCGGCCTGGAACCCCTCAAGCTTATCTTAGAGGCCTGTCTACATTGTCGCATCTCCATTGACTAGACATTTATGGAGGTTCAGTTGAAGCAGCGAATTTGACACTAGATCGTTTCACAGTCAGTTGCCACCGCCTTGGTGTGTTGTTGCCTGGACAGCACTCATCATAATCAACACCTTTCAGATGGGGCTCATGGTGAAGTTTCAGGCTAGGCTCTTCCTTGCTTCCAGCTTGCATATAGTATGGCGGAAGTTTATTTGACTGTCCAGAAATGATTCTGGGTGAGAAATTTCCAGAATAACACTCCGAGAACCGTCACCAAATCGTAGGTAGATAATCATGAGACTACCGATATAGAGGTCAAGACAGACTTGGCTCAATGGTGTGCAGTTATAAAACTTGGCCATCTTCACCATCAATTCGCAATATATCACGTCAGCCGATAGTGTTATCCGGTACCGCTCATAATTCCAATAAACCCTTAGCCATCTGCTCTGCTAAAGTGAAATTCAATTCCTTTTATGGTTAGTTAAAAGACTCCTTGGGTGTCGAGAACACCTTTTAGCATCTGAACTCACCGCTACTGGAAGCCCTCAGTTGACTTTATGCCATATGACATAGCTTAACTATCCGGATGTAGTGAACAACCTGACAGATGTTAAATTGTCGGAAGTACTACTTGCTGTTGAGGGAAGCCCTTGAGGGTTTCTTCCATCGAAAGCAGGGAAGACCGGCCCCATATCTGGACTATATTAGGGGTGGTTAAAGAGCAGTCATGAATGTGATGATCTGGCAGTCAATCAATGCCGAATCATAACCATGTCATCATTGACTTGCTTTACAGCTCCGGTATTCTAATCCGTGTCCGTCATACTCTGATATCTCACTTGATTTGAGTGTGGTGAACCAGCGACATACCTAGATCATATGGCAGCTAGTTAAAGATTTATCATGAAGAGTTCTCTATATCTTGGCATCGTGGAAACATTAATTACAGTTTCAATCTTTTGATCAGCAGCAGTGTTCTCTTCTTCCCTCAGTCCATCCCAACTCCCTCATGTATTCGAGTTTTTTGCTAAACTTGGGCAAGTGAGCGGTCTCGGTGTCGTGGAACGCCTTAAACATAGCTTCCGTAACTAACCTTGTAGCTACAAGCTTTTCCTGTCTCGATTCATCCAAAAAAAAAGGCAAACAAGCCACATTAGATGACTCAATCGCTGCTATGAAAGATATCTCTTGGAGGACTTTGATCTCGGTATTGCATAAGCCCTAATCACATCTTTCAGCTTCCTGATACCCATTGGCGAACCTCTCTGCTCCCTTAAGCTCAGTGATCATCTGAACTTGGACAAACTCATGACTATATGAGCTTTAAGCACAGCTTTAGCCACGATCTTTGCTGCTACTAAGCTTTTTTCAACTTTGTTTACTCCATCGAAGGCTACACCAGAAAAGTACCCAATAAAAATACCCAAATAATATTATAGTGAGTTAAGATGCTATCACGATATAGTTTGACCTCGGAATTATATGAACCTTTTGTAAAGGTTTCAGACACCTGCTCTATGACCATGCAGTTTTCTTTCTTCTGTAGCTTTCTTTGCTGACTTTGCAATAATGGATGATTTCGGTGTTGTGTGAGTTACAATCATATCTTCAACTCAACGACTTCATGGCTGGAAACCCTTTTTACCCTCCTTTATCCCATCTCAACTCCCGCAGCTGTGTTGTTGTTAATCCTGCTACGCCCAAATATGTCGTCTTTCGCCTTCAATATCGAGTGTCGCGAAGTGCTTTCATCGCAGCGGACCTGAGTAACCCTTATAGCTTTCGGCCACCGACTTCGCCACTAGAAATTTCCGTAGTCTCTTCGTTAGTTGCATCTGTCCTCCTAGAGCTTTTGTTTTTACTGACTTCGCAAAGTACTCTTATCATGGGGTTGTGTCAGCCCTATTATCATCGCTTCCAACGGCTGGCTTTATGACTGCAAAACCCAATCTCACCACTTCACCACTTCATCCCAACTCCCGTCCCATCACTTTGCTTTGCTTATTGCAATGCTATTGCCACAGTTGCTTTTTAAACACTCATATGGTTAAGGGGTGCGATATTTCCGTCGTGTAAGACTTGTTCACGGCTTTGAGCTACCAAAGTCCTGACTGCTGATTCTTCTCCCTCTCGTTGTCGTTAGAGATATGTTTTCCATAGTTTTGGTTTCGCCAAACTCACGAAGTCTTCCATCACGGCAACGCAGGAGCCGTCGTCACAGACCCAACACGCCTTTCAGCCACCGACTTTATGGCTGCGCAACCATGCTTTCCTCAAAACTAATTTCGCTGACTCCCTCATCCCAGTTCCTATCCTTTATTGTTTTTGCTGATGCCACGAGACATTTGCATGGTGGTGTTGAGTGAACCCAAATCAGACTTTTCAGCCACTGACTTGGTGACAAGAAGCTAAATCTTTTTCCTTCAGCTCTATTCTGACACTTAAGGCTTTTTTTCCACTGATGTTAATAGTTTAAATCAGCTTGCCGTCTCGTGAGCCCTAATCACAGCCTACACACACCTCTTCGCCACCGACTTCGCGGCTATGGAATCATAGACCACTCTTTCTCGTGCTAAAGCAGGGTAAACCAACCAGCTACGACGACCCGACCAGGACATCTTAGATTAAACAACTGTCACGAAGGTACTTCTATCACGCTTGCATTGTGTGGGCCCTCCACATATTTTTCAGTCACCTTCGTCGCATTTGTGAAATCCTTCTCCCTTTCTTTGTCACGAAGCCCCTGCTAAATTTGTTTTCGTCGCGCTTCCTTTCTACAAAAATTTCTCGCTCCGCGCCCGACTGTATGACATTTTCCTTTCTGCGTACTTTTCCCCAGCCACCGATATCTCGACCTACCTTTCCTCCAACATCATCGCTTGCTACCACACCCACAATCGACCGACCTCGCCCAGACAACGACCACCACTATGGCAGAGATGGTCTACGATTATCCTCGCCGCGACGAGGATGAGGAGGCCTGCATCATCGTCAACGCCAAGTCAGGCAAGCCCGGCAGCAGCGGCAAGAAAAGCGATGGCATCCAGTCTGTTTCTGCCCCTGAGAAGGTACACGGTCCCAAGCAACCTTCACGATCTAAAAAAAATCGGTCTCAAATGCGTCCTCGCAAAAACACTACAAACTAACTGGTTCGATCTCTCGCAGTCAGACAAACCGTACACCAAAGATGCCTCGAACGCTAGCAATAATAATGATTCTACTTTCGCAAAGGCAAAGAAACACACTTGCAATAAGAAAGACCCTAATGCGCCCAAGCGTCCCCGCGGTCGACCTCCAAAGAGTAATGTCACTGCTTCGTCCAATACCAAAGACACTGCCATCGTTCTTTCCGATGATGAGGACGCTGGATCTGGTCCGTCTGCGAAGATAAAAGTTATTGCTTCGTCGACTAAGTCCAAGCAGAGCACTCTCCCTCCAGTCCCTGCCTTTCCTGTTGAGCCGCATCCAGCCAAAATTAGTACTGGTGGCGGTTTCACTGCTTCTCATGGCTATGACATGGCCCCTCCTACCATGCCCGCTCACCATCATGGCTATGGCGGTCCTCACATGCACGCCGCCGACTCCCAAGACGTAATCTATGCCCTCCAGCACGATCTCACAGCTGAGCGTTCTCTGCGCATCAAACTCGAAGCCGAGTGTGCGCACCTCCGTGCTGCCCTAGCCGATCACGAGGCTCAATTCGTCACACGCCTGGCCAAGGAGACACAAGCGATGGAACAACGGCTGCAGGAGGCCATTAGGGAGAGGGATGAACTCGGAGCGGCCTATGGCGGGGTAAGTGTTAGGGTTCAGGCGCTGGCTGGTGAAGTTTCTATGTTGGAAAACAAGTTGAAGGAAGCAGAAGAGGAGAATCAGAGGCTTAGGGCTCAGATTCAGAATGGGGTTGATAAGGATGAGCTGACTGTGGCTCATCGTATATATAAGAGGGAGGGGACTCCAATCCCGGTTCTTCGGCGGGCTGGGGATGATACGATGAGCATGGCTGAGATGGTCAACGCGGCTGAAACGAGTGCTGCTGGTGATCTTATGCAGCTTGTTGACAATAACGACAACAACCGCGACATTGGCCCAGCCAGTCCTGTTAATGATCACGCAGCTCGCTTCAACCACACTACCCAGCATCATGATCGTTACCCCTCAACCAAGCATCGCGACTGCGCAGTTTCTGTGGGTGAGCCTCGCATTGCCGCTCCCACAACGTGTCCCGAGACCTTTTGTCCTCCCGAACATGGTCTCACGAGCCTTAGCGGCACGATCCGACAGCATCACGATAGCCACCAGACCAATATCTCTTCAGCTGCCGACCGTGCCGTCGACCGCGCTTATCGCGTCCGCTCCCCCTCCGAGTCTGTCAGCGTTCGGTCTTGCTCCCAGGCGAATATGAATGATCGCAATCGCTCCCTCTCTCCGCGTCCCCGCACCGTGCCCCCTGTCAATCCCAATGATGCAGCTCTATTCGGCCAGTTACCTTACAACAACCCCACGGTTCCGGGCCGGAGTCCGGTCCCCAACAGAGATGACGATGTCTTCCTCCCGGGCCAAAACGAAACCCACGCCTCCTTACACCGTGCTTTCGTAGATAAGTACGGCTCCCTCTCCCGTGAGCAGCTTGCTGAGGCTTTACGCAACGCGGAGTTGGCTGCTGCAGAAGTATGCGATGAGCTGTTAGAGGCGAGGGAGAAGTGGCATGTTGCGAGGGATAGGTTAGTTGAGGTTGAGGAAGAGCTGGGGGAGGTGAAGGGAGAGCTGGAGAGGATAAGGGGGGTGGTTGAGAGGGTAATGAGGGAGCATGGAGAGCAGGCCGGTGATGGCGGTACCAGGGAGGGTGACGTGGAGGAGAAGACTGGGACTGAGCTCGAGAGCGCTGATGCTTCCACAGCGATGACTACAACCGGCCAGAACAACGCGTCAGGCGAGCTGCCCACCGACATCCCGATTCTGCACAACATGTTAGCAAATCTGCGCAGCGAGCGCAACAACCTCCATGCCGAGCTATACCAGCTCCAAACCCGCCTGAATGACCTGCAGATCATGCACGAAAAAACGAAAGCCGAGCTTGCAGAGCGCAATAAAGAATATGATGAAGTCGAAGCCGAAGTCCGCGCGGGCCAATCACATTGGGCACAGGAAATCCGCCTGATGAACCTGAAGTTGGACATGCTGCGCTCTGAGGCGTCCACCAGCTCCTCCACCATCACCTCCCTGCAGGCACAAATTTCCGATCTCGAGAAAGAAAAGATCAAGCTTGTGGAGGAGAAAAGGGAATTGGAGTCCGAGCTCGAAAAGGTAAAGAAGGAGTTCGAGGATGAAGGTAGGAAGCTGGTTAAAGAGATGAACGCCAGCTGGGAAGAGGAGGTCCTGTGGCTTGAGGGGGAGCTGGATCGGGCGAGGGTGGAGTGTGAGAGATTGGGGGAGGTGTGCAAGAGGCAGGGGGAGGAGATTCGGGAATTGCGGGAGAGGTTGGAGGAGATGGTGAAGAAGGATGGGCTGTTGAACATGGAGTTGGACACTCTAGGGGCCAAGCATACAGAGACAAAGAATAAGAAGGCAAAGGATGGGCATGCTAAGGATGATAAAGGTAAATGAGGCTTGGCTTTGGCCCTTGAAGCAGGGAGTGTGTACGATAGCAGCGGTTGAGCTTCAGTGATTGTCCCTATTATACGGAACGTGCTCAGGAGTTGATTGGCAAACTGGAACTTTCTGAATGATGAAGGATGACTTCGGATGTTCACAGAATTATCGCTTTTTATTGACGATTCTGGACTCATAGGTAGAGTAGATTCATTAATTGCGCAGGTTTATGAGATTGTCTACGTAACCCTGGGCGTTGCCGAGCAACGGGTTCATACTCAAGAAGTGCATGGGGGCCAAAGTGTTGAACTAGTTATATCTGTGAAATTTTGTGACTGTGGAAAATTGAATTGATCAAATTCTGATAATGATTGAGCCACGGTTTGGTAATGAGAAGTAAAGGGGAACCTTGAGGCCATGGTTACAGCCCTTGATATCTTAGGTGAGAAACATGATGCGCCAGCGCTGTTAAGAATTTTTTTTTTCAAGAATTTGTACTTTGTTTTTTCTGGAAAATCTTGATTTTCTAATGAACATGTGGGCAAAAGGAATTGAAGCAGAATTACAACCAGCTGCGGTTCAATGAAGCATTGTTCCAAACAGCACAACACCCCGTACATCTCATTATTAAATCCTTCACCACGTTTTCAATAGTTGCTCTCTTGAGCCTTTCAATTGGTACTTTACGGTAAGTTTAGTCAACCTGCCAAAGAGAGTGTCGCCTTGCTCTATGCCTCAGCCTCTTGGTAACAAGTTCCCAAATCACTCAGTACAATCTCTCACTCTTGGCGATGCTTAGTACACGATGGACGAGTAAAACAGCATCATTGGGAGGTCATTGCATGAGGTTGTTTCAAGACTGACTTGTAAGAGCAAGCCCGCTTCAGGGCAACGTGGGCTAAGTCATGACGGAAGTTTTGAGATCAGACGGCGTAGTACACTGGACACAAGCTGAACTGGTCGTGCAGCTCAAGACAAAGTCCCCCTTATGTAGGTGCAATCCACACAAAGCTGGGAGCGTTAAGCCTTTATGCATGCTAAACATGCCCGCTGGCTGCCATCCAATCATTGGCACAACATAACTTGGGCTGTGCTTACCCTTACCATGCTGCTCGCCAGAAGACTTACGACACCACACTTGAGATGGATCAACCTGCAAACTTCTTTCGCAACACTACAGTCAACTTTTACCCGGTCTAGCTTTTCTCAAAACATTGTGACTGACTTCTGTCTGACATATGTTCTCTCACAACTATGCTAACTTCCCTCCATGTTATTTTGGACCCTTTTTTTCTCCCGCAGCACTATAACCCACATGTATCCGAGCTGAAGTTTTCTCGTAACATCGTAGCAAACTTCCCCTCAAATGCCCAACTGGGTTATGTAAGCACATGTTCAACCCAAACCAAAAGTTATCATCCTTTCTTTGAAGCAAAAAAGTTCTCAACTTCGTCCACGAACGGCCAGAGTCACAACACTCTACAAGCTCCTCTATTCAAGGGTCTGTTTCTCGTACTAGTTACTAACCGGCGACTTTGTTGAGCAGTTCTCAGCTCCAGGCAGAGTTGATGGTTCATTACGGTCTGCAAAGTCTCCAACGATTCCCTCGTGCTATCAAGGATCGATATATGGAAGTCAACTTGGAGCAAGCCACACAGCATGCGTCAGCGGTCTTCTCCTTCAGACCAACAGAAAAATATCTCTTAGTTAGGTGATTCTGCTTCCTATCGTTGAGCTTGGTGGTCTTATGCTTCCTCTTGTGTGAGACGCTCCAGGAGTTTCAGCCGTATCCTTCATACAACCCATTATAAGAGCCCAGTATATCGAACTTATCGTCAATGTAACGATCCAGACAGAACTGTTGAAATGGGTTCGAGAGATGCCAGGCTGCTGGATTAAGAGACAGGAGTTCTCACACAACCAAAGTGGCCGTTGTGGTCACTAGTTGGTAAGCAACTGTTTGTATTGCTGACTGGAGTGTTTCTTGGGCCAGATGGCCCTGCTTGGAATTTATATACATCTCATTTTCTCTTGTGGTTTCTCTTCCCTCTTCCTCAGCAGCACAAACTATTGAGAGTCAACATCCTTGGGTGTTGAGGAACACTTTCCCAATGCTCAGCTTTTGGAGGTGGAGATCCGAGTTTGATGGATCACAACTCCCTTCTACTCCGATCAATGAGTTGCACGGAAGCTACTCTCCCAGATAGACTCATTGTTTGTCGTGACAGGTGCTCACTTGCCCTTATATAAGAGCCATGCTCATCCACCCTCATGCGTGTGTAGTTTAGAAAGTAGAGTGTTGTTATTCTGCGGCATCTATTGTGCTTGACAGATTCCCTCAGGGCCGCTTGTCCTGCAGGGCAACGCCCAAATATACATTCCCATCCACATTCACCATCTTCTTTTACATCCAACACCCAGAAGCTTGAGAAGCCCTTTTCCCCTCGTAGTATTCATTCGCTGCGGAGGCCCGCTGGTACAGCCCAGTGTGACACCCAGCCGCGACTGATAGGAACTTTCGGACCGCTTCGCGGCAGGTGAGTGAGTTTCGCAAATCTCCACCCAGGATGAGACCCCTACTAGCTGCCTACCCGCAGGAGAAAGCGACCACAGCTGGAGGAGAGACGGCACAACTTCATGCCAGGTAGAAGTTGCGGGCCTCCAGCAAGCAATTAAGCAGGGTCAGCACGATTGCAGATCCTTGGCTGCGTTGTATCCTTAATCTGCTTAGGCACGGGAAGCTCTGCGTAGTAGTTGTCTTCGTAGACAAGCCCTTGAGTGCATCAAGAGACCACCAAGCACGAGAGCCCTTCACCGCAAGCCCCAAGAAATGGCTAACGCGGGCACAAGTTAGGAGCACGCCTTGAAGATGGTACTAGCGCACTGAGCCCCCGTCTGCCATTCCAAAGGACACAGTACGATTTTCAGAGTGATTTGAGGAGCCAGCAGCAGCAAGCCAAGAGCCAGCACTCACCCCGTAACGGATCATCGTCCTCCTGTTTTCTTCGATAAAGACCTGCAGTCCGTTGAAGCTGCCCTTTGCAGCAGCTCTTTACAGCAGCCCTCTGGCTCAGCCCTTTGTAGCAGCCCTCTGTAGCAGCCCTCTGTGTGTTCACTACACGGCCGAAGCTTGCTAGCGCTGGAGGGCTGGAGGACGGCGTGAGGGCATAGCAAATATAGACACGAGCTAGGAGCACACCATTACCGGCTTCGCCAGCGATGAGTCATCCCTGGCCACTCCATAAGACACAGCATAACAATGACTTGCTTCTTGGGCCAAGCGGCAACAAGACAATAACCAAACATTAGCACTATGGCAAGTTTTCGTCTCCCTTTGATTGTATACTCGACTTGGATCTCAAGGCGTTGGAGCCGGCCATTAATATGCCCTCTCTAACTGCCCGCTGCGTCCTGCTAACGCAATGTGGGTCCCGGCCGCTTTCCCTCACCTTACTTCCTAAAACCCTTGAGAGTCTGAGGGATTTTCCCAGGTCAAGCAAACGATGAATCCTAGGATTAGCACGGGAGATTGCTGAGAATAGTGCTTCAGAGGACATCAGCAAGACTAGATCCAGGTTTCCTCGCATCTGGCCCTTTCCTAGGCTGACTCTCTCTAAGGGCCAGCCGCGACAGTCTGCTTCGACGGCCTTTCTTTGGGAGCCAATGACATTGGAACAACATGCCTGGATTGATTATGGGTCCCTCTAGAGGAGGAGTACAAGAGGATATTGAAATGAGTTAACCTCGTGCCTGTCAAGTCGTCCTCAACCCGCTCATATAGTGACACACCACCCAGGCAACAAAGGGGAGCATGGCTTATGGTCAAACTCGAGAGCCACTCGCGGCCAGAAATAGGTAAAATTATGTTGTCAGACTAGAGGAACCGAAGTAGTACCGTCTGGCATTGTTAAAGGCGCGCGTCTGCCATGGCTCAACAATTGGTCTCTGCTCAACCGGCCAGCTCCGCCCGCTGTGACCGTCCACTGCAACAGCCCGTTGACGCTGCCAGCAGTATTGTATTGTACTGTTGGGTCTCAACGCCTGGCCGAGGATATCGCCTACCCCGTCCCTCTACTGTCCCTTCCCAATCCGCCCCTAAGAGGGAGGAGGGCTTATGGCCACATAACCGCGACAGCTTTTCAGGAGCTTGGTGTCACATGGACACGGCAGTCCAAGGAAAGGGATGTCCCCGATTGTCAACACAAGGGACACCAGAGACAGGATGATTGTGAGCGGCGTGAATACGTGGTTGATCCCGGAAGATGTCTAGAGCCGGATGACCGAAGAGAATGAGCCATATGGCCGATGCATGATGAGGATTCTATAAAGGAAGCTGCCCGGTCATGATAGACTTCCCTTGGTTCCTCCTCTCCCTGACACAAGGACACTGAGGATCAAGAAAGATTATTACACCTAGTAATTGACTTCTCTGTGCACCCCACATCGTCAGTGACCATCATCTAACCCATTTGGCCTATTGTCGATCCCTGCCTGCACCAGACCAAGTCCTCCGTCACACCAGACCAGTTGGTCGGGAAGAGTATCCATCTGGAAGCAATTGACGCTCTCCTTAAGCGGGACTCATGGCTAGTACCGAGGAGGTAATTAACCAGCCGAAACAGCCAGATGAATCCCCCCGGCCGCTACGCATCCCTTAGAGTGGACGGGAGCAGCCGCATCTGGCGGAACGCGACCCCCACCGGCATCGTCACTCTCTTGGTAGAGCAGGTCGGCTTCCCCTGGGCCAACATCTCCAGGGTCTATCCAGTGAAGTCGGGCTTCTGCATTAAAGTCTCAAAAAGCTTCCTCCGTGAACTGCTCGCCCGAAAAATAAAGGAGCACGGCTACACAATCGAACTGGAAATGCTCACCTTCGTATATCCATTCAAAAATTACCCAAAATATATCATGGCCTATGACGGCACCAGACAGTTCACAGACGTCCTAATTGCAGAAGAGGCTGTCACGGTCACCAAAGAATGCGGTTGTCCATAAGGCTTCTCCCTTCCGACTGTTCGACTTCGGTGCCGCCACGGGGTAGCCCATTCCAACGTTATGCCCTCCCCGTTCCCCTTTTTGCGCGCAGACTCAACCACAAGGTGTCAGAAGACCCGGCGAGGACCCGGACCCATCTGAGTCGGAGTCTGAGCTGGAGGTTCAGATCCCACTCGCTGTGCGAAGACAGGGAGCCTGACGCTGACTGCTCCGAGTAGGTGTCGGAGTTGGAGATTTCTGGGTGTATAAAATTTACAAAGTGATGGGAGTATTTACTTGGGCGTGGCCCTGCGGAACACACGGCTCTGAAGGGACATGTCAAGCACAATGGATGCCGCAGAATAGCAACGCTTTACCTTCTAAACTACACACGCGTGAGGGTGGATGATCATGGCTCATATATAAGGTCAAGTGTGCCCCTGATCTCAGTGGAGCCCGGGCTGACAGAGGTAGGTCAACGGTGACCACACAGTGGTCACTTGCGGCTAACAGCAAGGTTATGGGAAGCCATGGCAGAGAAAGATCTCCATCTGGCCAACTCGGAATGTAGAAGACAGTTCTGCTGTCGTGGCATGTGTCTTTATAAGTGTGGTGAGGTAAATGGATCGATCGATTGAAAATGCTGAAAAGGAAAATTGAAAGGTGGGAGGAAATAGGGTCGGAGAGAAAGGATAGATTGTAGACACTATCGATCAGGCTTGATCGGAAGCATAATTGGAATTGAAGTTTCATCGCAGTTGTACCTTTTGTCAGGTGCTAAATGTTCTGATAAAGAAAGGTTTCCATGAAGATAGGACAAAAGGAGGTAGCTTTTATCGAACCACTGAAGTGAGCTCGCTTGATAGAGAACAGTTTTTGACGTAACTTGGATAATGATGCTCAGAAGGATATAACTATAACATCGTCTCTTGGTCGCCCGGACACCATTGACTGCGTATAAGACTGTTGAAGAGCTCATAGAAGTCACAGTTACTATGATCAAAGTCTCCATGTTGGGAAACCCCGAAAAGTTGGTTGAAAACTGCAAAGCGGTCAAGGTATTTGATTGGATTGGAAAGTTTGCTATTTTGGGCTCTGAGCTGGTTTGAAATTGCAGACGTTGTCAAACTGTCATTCAAATGTCTATGTCATGAAGAGTTTGGAGGATGAGACAATGATCCAATACATAACAGTCGAATAAGCTTGAGATGCATTCAAGATATTGATTCTTTAAAATTGTGGTCTTTTAGGGGCTTTACTTAGGGTCATTCGAGGCTGCTTTGTTTAGAACAGCCGGGGCACTCCAGCAAACATTGTCTGCCTTTTTTTTTTCAAAAACCAAGCATGATGAGATGGTAGGGTTTCTCATAGTATAATAGCACTGGAAAAGGCTGTATGACAAAAAACGAGTTAACGGTTCGTAATCCCAGAGCAGAGTGACACGACGAAGGATACCAAAAAAAAAAAAATTCAACCAAGACCTGAACCAACTAAGACCGAAATAAAACAGCAACAATTGCCATTTTCCCTCTTGACGCCATCCTCCCTCCTCTTCTCAACCTACAGGCTAAACCCTTATCACCTCACGAACCCCTTCCCCCTTCTGGTTGATCTCAGGCTACTCCGGTCCAGGTGCATCCGTCAAAGGTACATACCTAACCCCAAACAACTTTTTCCTCTCCACTTTCCCCTCCGCATCCTTCTCTACAAGCCAAACATGCTGCCCCCATCCCCCGGGCCCATCTTCAACGGGTATAAACATTCTGCCTCCTTCCTTAAGCTGCGCCAACAACTCCTCATGCATCCGCTCCGCTGCCGCACCCACGTGAATCACATTCCATTTTTTATCCTCTTCACCGGGTTCGAGCCAGCCCTTCCTCCCGTCTCCAACGCGGAATCGTACGAGCCCGGAGTCGAGAAGTTCCCTTCCGCGCGCGGACTTCCTCATATTCGCTTCACCAAGATCACGCAACGGGAGGATATGCTCAACCCCAATGACCCTCGCATCTGGGTGATTTCCCACTAATTCCGCAAAGACATGAGTCAAATAGCCCGAGCCAGAGCCGATATCTAGGACGCGAGGGGCTGGATTGGCAGGGGAAGGGAGGAGCGAGGGGAGGAGGTGTTCGACGGCGGAGGCGTGCATGTGCGGGGCCGAGATGGTGGCGGCATGGCCGATGGGTTGGGGGGAGTCGTCATAGGGGTAGGAGGGGGCATAGTGGGCGCGGTCGACCTGGTCGCGTTAGCATTGGCTGATCTCCTCTGATGGGAGCTGTTTTAGGTTTTT
>Ga0065720_1003111_pt1 | contig 39713 bp, 18 predicted proteins | sample Thericmetagenome_FD_59107 | JGI IMG/M metagenome (GOLD analysis project Ga0065720, IMG submission 59107) | Thermophilic microbial communities from the Joint Bioenergy Institute, California, USA of rice/straw/compost enrichment - eDNA_2 v2... | ecosystem: Engineered > Solid waste > Grass >... | reverse complement strand
AGAGTGCTGAGAGTCTCCAGATTGTTTAAACTAGTAAAAAGTTTAAAAGAACTCCAAAAAATTATTAACGTCGTGATGTATTCTTTCCCCAAGTTGTTGAACGTCGGAACTTTGCTTTTCCTGGTCTACTTTATCTACTCAGTCCTGGGAGTCTACATTTTTGCTGACATTAAGGCGGGTAAAGTCATCGATACCACAGTCAACTTCTATACTTTCTCCTCTGCACTCATTACTCTGTTCAGATGCTCTACAGGAGAGAATTGGCATTTAATCATGTTTGATACTATGTATCCTGAAGAGTGTGAGGGAGGAGGTAATGCTTGCGGACAACGTAATACTTCTAATAGTGTTTTATTAATCTTTTAGCTGTTGCTGGAGCTTTCTTCTGGATCACTTTTGTTATCATGGCACAGTACATTATGCTCAATCTTTTCATTCTGGTCGTTCTGGAAGAAGTGGAAGCCAATTTCCTTGCCACAGATAATCCTGTCTCAAAGTTCAGAACACTTTACGAAGACCATTTCACACGAGTCTGGGAAAAGTTCACCCTTCAGTGGGGTTGCACCAAGATACATGAGAAGCAACTTATGAAATTCTTCACGAGCTTGCCTCCCCCCCTTGGATGGTTTAATGGCGAAGATGCTCCTCCGAGTGCTCCGAATAAAGTGATCGCCAAGACTATTACTCAAATGAACTTGATACCGTACCTATTTTCTTCTAAGTAGCTTACTTTTAGTGATGCTAATGGTTTTATTTACTTCCATGATGTCCTCTATGCAGCCTTTAGGAACGGATATGGTGGCCAAAAGGTCATGAGCGATGGTATGCTCCCCGAGGCAATTGCTAAAGAAGAATCCAAAGTAAGAAAGAAGATCGAAAAAATCAAGAAGAAGGTAATAATCAAAGAATTATAGGCTAATAATATTAGTATAAGATTAACAATGTCACTAAAACGTCCGTCAATCCTATTTTCAGAATGTTGTTCTTGGGTATGACCATGAGAGCCTGGATTAAGTACGCTGAAAAGAAATCCCAGATGATGAAAGATGCTGAAGAAGCAGGTGGTGTTTATATTTCTGAAAGTGATGAAGATGACTATGAACTTATTGATATAAACCAATTCGGTAGTGATGAAGACCTGGATAATGAAGACGAGAATGTAGATGAGGATGGAGATAATGGAGATGAAAATGATGATGATGGTGATGATAATGATGACTCAGATGATGATGAAGATGAAAACACTGACAACACTGTAGAAGAAGATGAAATCGATGAAGAAGAAAATGAAAGCGACGAGAATGGAGATGAGGATGATAATGATCAAAGTAGCTATTTCCAAAGAACGATCCAAAGACCAGATAATAGAGGAGGTTTTATACAAAGAAGAGGAAATAAGGATGGAACCAAGATAACTATAACCTCCACTACATCAAGGAGAAATGAATTGGATCTGGATCCTTCTCCTAGAGAATTAACGAAGAAACATAGTGCAAGTAATATTACAGGATTCCTAGGCCCTGATGATGGCCACATTTCAAATTCCAAGAAAAGCTCAAAGAGCAAGCTTGATGATGACGGAAGTGTTATTAACTACAACATAAACAATAACTATTATCTCAATAAATCCGAAGGAGAAACTTCAAAGCAGAATAGCGTTGTATTGAAAAAGAATGTAAGTGTGAGCAAATTGAACAAATCAAATCAGCAATCCAGCAAAGAATTACTTGGTGTTCCTTCTGGAGAGAAAGCCAGAAGTAATCGACCCAGCAGCCGAGGAAGTGACAAAGGTTAATGTTAACACCTTTGAGTAATGTAAACATCTTTAAGTCATTTGGTATATGTCTATTGAAGTGGCCTTTTAATATAGTTGTAAATCTCTTAATTTCAGTATGAATTACTTTCTTACATTTACCAAATGATCATATATTCAAAATGTCTACTAACTACGTGTCACACTTAAAAAATTTATTGAATAATCTGCTCTGACAAACTACGCAGGACCTATCTTTAGTATTTTCACATAATATTACTTGGAACTTCTCTAGCTAGAGCTCTTATTAAGAGTGCAAAATATTGTGATACTGCAACAAACTTTAATAAATATTATTAGTTTTATTGAGCAATGTCAAACCCAATAGAACAGAGACTTAAGAATATTAACATTAATGAGATAAGCGAAAAGGAGCTGGCTGAGGTACGAAGCAAATTTAATGATAATTTCTTAGCTTGCTGTCTTGATCTTGTCCAGACCCCAATATCTCAGAGAAGAAAAGGAAATTGATATTCTTAGAAAGTATACTGAAAGGATCGAGTTCTTTAGCCGTATCAAAGCTCAGCAGGGAGCAGAGACACATGCAGAGCTCTGCCGAAATCTTGAATATGAAACTTTAGAAAAAGGAAAAGTGCTTTTTGAAGAAGGTTCGTTACTAATATAGCTCTTTACCTCATAGGCTCAATTGGCTCTAAGTTCTATGTCATTTTATCTGGAGCAGTTGAGGTGTATATCAAGATTGCTAAGAAAACCGAGACCGGAGAGGAAGTATTCGAATCAAAGCGCGTAAGTGAGCTATCCGCTGGGAAATCCTTTGGAGAACTTGCTATTATGGATGAGGTTCTCAAACCCAGAAAAGCAACAATCATTACCAAAGAAGACTGTCACTTTGCTACTCTAAGTCGACAAGCCTTTCAGAGCACGCTTGGCCATATAAAGAAGGAACTTCAAAATCAGATTGAAACCTTTACAGCTAATCCAATTTTCTCAAAGACACGGTGGAGTAATAGAGCAATTGAGCAATGGCTCAAGTCATTCGAAGTTATGGGGCAACTAAACAGAAATAATGTGCTGTACAAGGAGGGGGACTATGCTGAGGATATCTATTTTATTAAATCTGGGGAGCTCACATGCGTGAAAAGAGTTGAAATTGTCCAACCGTTTGATTTCAAGAAAGATATTATCTTGGACGAGAAGAACCAAATTTATCATTTAGAAAAGGATCCTCTGTATAAGGATGTAGAAATATGTAAATGGGGTGAAGGAGTCATATTCGGGGAGGAAGAGGCAGCCCAAGTATATAAGCATGAAAAGCAGATGGAAAAGGACAGGGAAAAGATCAAACGTGAATTCCAGGAGAAAATTTTATATGAGAGAAGGAAAGCTGAACAAGAGGGATATTTATATAGACCACCAAAGGACTTCTATCTCCCTGATGACCCGAATGAAGATGAGGATCTAATCGAGCAGCTTGCACAGAAGAAGATCGAGCAAGTTTCTAAAGATACTTACAAGAGAGAGACGACTGTTTTTGTGAGTTCTCAAAAAGCTGAAGTATGGAAAATATCGAAGAAATTGTTTTTTGCCCATTTAGAAGTGAATTCATCTGCCTGGAAGCAAATGGAGATCTTGATTGAGGGAAAGAAGAGGAGAAGACAGGAGAGAATTGAAGAATTCCAAAGATGTGCAAGCAGTAATTTGGAATTTATAGCAAAACAATCTCCTTCATTTGTGAAAAAGGACTTGCTCTCTTTGATCAAAAAGAAAAAGCAAATGAAGCACGAAAAGCAGAATAAGATAGTTTGCAAAGATGATCCTGTGTTCCCTGTTGTAGTTAAATCGCTAAAGGCAATCAAAGAAGCCAAACAAAAACAAGCAGAAAGAATGATGAATCATACATCAGGAACAATGAATACAATCTACACGGAAGGAGAGGAGAATTATGCTACCGAATTTGAAATTCCTCAGCTAGAAATGAGGCACAGATCAATTATTACTATCAGGCCTGATCCTGTCTCAGAACAGGATGTCATGCAGGAGCTAAGGCTCATGACAACTGAAGCAGATGGTAGTCCTCCACAAAAGACCATTGTGAATAGGACATCTATGGAGCTAGAACATTTTCATCTGAAAAGTTTCAAGGCAGCCAAAAGTGGTCCTACATTTGATGTCTTCCAACCTCTATATGGTTCTTTTCTGGCTCAGTTAGATAATTCTAACTTCAATAGATATTTGAAGAAGAGATCCAAAATCTATACTCAAGAAGAAAGAAAATTGAAAGAGTCCAGTCTTGACATTAAGAGACCAAACGAGAATATTTTTTCTGCTACAGCTGATGTATTTGAGAATAAATCTATGATTATCTATGAGAATCCCCTCAGAGGTCTTAACTACACCTCTAATATTGTATATCAAGTAGGCAAGAAATCAAAAGAGGAATCAGATAGGGTTACCAGTCATGAAAAATTCTACTCTACGTTCGATCCAGAGAGAACGATTAAAGATAGACTCTCAATGAAGAGTCGTCTAATGAAAAAAATGGGAGAATCCAGCCCCAAAAAGGGATCAAACCAGGACGCTTTCTTCTCAATTAATGATCTATTGGAGTCAGAAGAAAACTTTATACACGACTTCAGACAACTCAGTCGTCTGGATAAGCTGTATGACATCAGAATGGAGGCAAAATATGGTCCAAATAATCCTGCCAGAAAGGAAAACAGATCAAAGCGTAGCAGTATTGATATGCGTAGACCAAGTACGTCTGTTTTAAAGCACACAAAAACAGAGGACTCTCGAATTAATACTGAAGAAGACTCCTTGCACATTATTCACGAATTCCATAAGCGAGAAAGCCCTAAGGCAAAAAAGTCATCTGCCGCTAGTCGTGATGTTACACCTCCAAGGGATATCACTCCTCCTAGGGATGTAACCCCTCCACCTGAAGTTAGAGATAGTTTTAAAATAACCTCCCAACTGTCCGCTCAGATGATGCAAACCCAATCTCAATTGAATAAAGATATCGCAACTACAACCACAACTGACCTTGATTCATCATTAGTTTTGCTTAGAAGCCATACCCCATGCCCAGTTATAAATCGAAAAACACTAAGTAGCTTTTTACACAACCCTGAAAAAGTGAAAGAAAGTCTCTCTGTTCTCAGAGATACAACCAAACAGACTTCCAACCTATTAACAGACCCCTCGTATGTTAATCTTGCCAGTGCAAACTTCTCCTCATTCCCCAAGAAACCACCTCCAACAACAGCCAAGCTTCCCAATCAACGATATCTCAATAGATATCAATCTGGTATTGGGATTGACCCATCTAACCATGTAAGTAGAGTCATAGCAAGAGAGAAAAAGGAACATCAAAGAGTTCTTTATGAAGCTCCAAAGTTTACTCCACATCATAGGGTCTTATCGGCCCACGAGAGTAATGTATTAAATAGGAAACCGATTTTGGATAAAGCTAAGGTCATTTTAGACCGAATGGGAAGGTCGCCAAACCTCCCACCTTCTATCAAGAAAAAGATTCGCCGAGCTAAGCTTATAGTAGACGGAAAGAAGGAAGCCCTTGTTGAACTTCCACAGAAAACTAAGCAGAATAAATCATTTGCTTAAATGATTTTATTTCCAATTTTCCCTTCTCAACTCATTATTTAATTTGAGAAACTTGGCTTAGTTCTGTGGGCTCAAAAGATTATCAGATGTGTATTAGATTTTTTGTCTGGATTCTTTTGTAAATTTCATATCTCTGTGTTCTTCTTACCTGACATCAAATTGTAGAAAAACTCACTAGAAGTTAAGCACCTGAATAAATTTATTTCTGAGTTTCTCAATTATCTAAATTGCAATAATTTTATCTAGGTAAGTCGGGGCTTTCCTCCTCTTAAATTCACCAAGATGTCAGATCAAGAGTGCCCAGACATAGACCCTCTTTATTGGAAGGCAGATAATAATTTTTACGAGCAGCTTGGCTTTACTTTATTGTTTTGCTATTCATTTTGGCTATTTATCTTCAACATAAAAAATCTGGTCCTTCTTTTCCAAACCAGAGCAGTCACTTCCCGTTGGAAACTGAAAAGAATAAACATCACCTTACTGTACATGAATTTGAGTAATAGAAAGCTTGAAAATCTCAATATTTAGCTAATTTGGCACTATTTGGAGATGGACTAGTTTCCTTGTTTATCCCAGGAGGATATTTGAACCTCCAGTTCTATTATATCATGCAGTACCAAAATAGCTACGCTCTTCAAATTGTCATAACAGCAGCTTGGAATCAATGGTAAAAAGTTTAAATTTTTTAATAGTTGAGGCTGCCTCTACTGGCATTCTATTATGGAACCACTCGAAAGACAATAAAATTAGTTAGAAGATCGTGCCTATTATCATTTTTCCTCTTCTTTGCAGGTCTTATGATTTATATTGCAATCACTCTCTTGACAAATGATATTTGCAGCCTATTTGGAAGGTATATCTCGACCCAAGATGGCTAAATTTCTAGTGAAATATCAAAGCTTGAAGACTTTGCGGTTGTCTCGACAATTGGGATTACAATAAATTCTATCATTTTCATGATTGCCTGCTACGTTATCGCTAAGAACCTTGATACATTTTATTATTTTGGGGAAAGGAAATCTATACGCAAGGTAAACTCAAAATAGTGAAATATATGAACAGAATTAGATGAGATTATTTGCCTTTGTGACAGTTTTTGGAGCACTTTTCAGACTGGTTCTGGACTATTCATTCTATACATCTTTCGACCTCTATGCAAGAATTGCAGGGAAGGGCAACGCAGATAATGCTCCAGCTTCAGATCAAATTCCATGGTAAGCTTACTATTTACCCCTTGTTTGAAAATTAGGGTCCTAACCACATTATTCATTTGCTTCGCATGTAATTTATTGCCCCTAACATTCCTATTATTCAACTTCAGCCCTTCAGCTATTAAGGCTGGGACAGCTCGTAAGAAGAGAAAATATATGAGTCTAAACTTGTTAGATGAGTCTATGGCTGACACAAAACAAAGTGGATTCTTTAGTGAGTCATTCCTTGAGGATGGAGAGGAAAGGAAAACACTAGAAAGAGAACTTAGGCATTGATCTGAAGTGAATTATTAGAGAAGCTTTGCAAGTAATCTGCGAATACTTTTCCTGTAGTATATGGTTGAGCTTCCGAACAGCTTGTTTGTTGATGAATCCCTGTGCGGTTGTCGATTTCTCCAGTGGAAATATATTTTGTATTCAAATCCCATGTAAATTACTTTGTTTGATCTTGAGATAAATTCTCTCACCAGAAAAGTTAACTGATAGAGTTAATAATTATACTGGTTTCACTGATACTTTTTCCTTACCAGGCCAAAATTCTAATTGTGTTGAAGCTGGGCTAGATGGTATAGTTTACTACGAAGAAACCTCCACATCAGGCCAAGCAGATTGCGTCCTGGAATGTAGTTGGATGATGTAGGATTGGCGATAAAGGAGAAGAATGTATTGCGAACTAGAGGTGGTCTTAGCATTGGAAGATTGAAATTCTAATAATCTGAGTCAGTTAGATTCTCGTTATTTCATCAGTAATCTTAGCAATCTTCCAGTAATCAAGGTGAATAGGTTTCTAGATTTATCCTCAAGGATCATTAGCATTGTCGAGGAAGTCTCGTAATTTAAATTTGTACTTAAGGAAGAGAGAGTACTCTAATTTGTATTTTAGTTCCTCTAGATTTCCTGTGGAATTTCAGAGGTGCAATTTGATTTTAGCTTGGAAGAAGGGTTAGGCTAATCTTGAAATTTTCTAGTTCTCGGTCAGTATACTGCAACATTAATTTAATTCGAAATTATTTACTGTAATATTTAGAATACTGAACGTTTATGATCTTTGCAGAGTGCATATATCGTATTTTTATCAGCATACCTGAGCACAAGACCCCATCAATGTACCTGACACAGAAATATCAAGCTGCTTGTCTCATGTGGTTGAATTTTGTGTCATTGATAATGGGATTTCTAATTTTATTCTTGAAAGAAAATGTGAAAAGTGAAAACATCTCATACTTAGCTTTGGCTTGTTTTGGGCTTATCTTATTCTCTCTCTGGTGCCTCAAGCGAGGGAAGGTAGGGTTAGCAGGGTGGGCTTACCTGGGTTATCATTATATTTGTTCTTTTTTTGGTGGAGACATTCTGGATATGGATTTGGCTGCTACAGCAGGCCTAATGCTAACTCCAGTCATTGGATTTGTGATTACCTCTTCACAATGGATCCAATATTTGAATATTTTGGTTGCATTTTGGGGACAAATTGTTCAAATAGAGAGGATCAACAAAAAATTCATGATCACCATGTCACAAGAGCAAAGCGATGAGATATTCTACTTTCAACTAGTTGCCTTTGCAGTACTGGTTGCATGTTCGCTAATCTGTAGTTCACAAGCACGCTTCCAAGGCAAAATTTTGGCTATTTTGGAGTCTAATTATGAGAAAACTGAAAATATTTCAAAGGAATTAGTCCAGGCACTCGAGTATAAAAATAACTTTTTGTCTTCTTTTTCTCATGAAATTCGAAATTCTTTAAATGCAATAAATTCCAGCATTGATTATTTACTTACAGTGGTGAATGAAGCTCCGCAAGTTGAAGTCTTAAAGAATGCCAGGCTTGGAGGACATATGGCTCTAAACTTTGTTAACAACATCTTGGACGCAGCCAGGCTACAAAATGATAAAATTGAGCTTCACTCCATGAAGACACATGCTTTTGAGATTATTAGACAAGTTTTCGCCATTAACCAAGAAAATACCAGGAAAAAAGGTATTCAAGTTCGTGCCTTTATTGATAAAAAGATGCCTTCTATTCTCCATTTGGATTCATCCAGAGTAGTTCAAATTCTTATGAATTTATTTATCCAAGCAATGAAAACAACCCGAAAGAATGGCAAGATCTTGATCTATGCAGCTTGGTGTAGCGAAAAAGAGAAGAGCACCTTGCTGAATCTTATCGAAGAGTCTTTAGTTATCCTGCAAGATAAATCGAATACATCAGAAGAAGATTCTATCACAGAGGCAGATTCAGGCCTAGAAGGTGAACATGATCTCATACCTTCGAAGAAGGAAAATCACTTGATTCATTCCGAATGTGAAGTCCTAAGCACTGGTGGGATGGGACCACGTCAACTAAACTCTGAGATAAAAAATAAAAAGACTTTGCACCAAGTTGAAGAATTTAATAATTATATCAACAAAAATTTCAGGTCAATTGACCCTCAAATCACTTCTACTCCTCGACAATTCCATCAAAGCCCGCAAACCCAGAAAGGCTATCTGAAATTCCAAGTTTCAAATACCGGGTCAGGAGTTACACCTTCGGAACTGCCTAAGCTATTCTCAATGTATGCCGTTGGAACTCCCTCGAACAATGATGACAAAACCACAGCTCTTAGTCTGTGGATTTGCCAACAGTTATGTCGGAAGATGGGAGGGGATATCAAAGCTTATTCTCAATTAAATGAGGGTACGAGCTTTGTGTTCTACATTCCAATTGATTTTACAAAAAACTCCCCTCAAGTGCAAATCAAGAGTTCCAATACTAAGGATAGGGTTCGTGCATTGGTTGTTGATGATTATGCTTATAATAGAGATGTTCACAAATTAATTCTGGAGAAAGAAGGAGTTGAAATTGAATGTGCTTCAAATGGAAAGGAAGCACTTGAAAAGGTGACCCAACACACCGGAAAGTATTATGATTTCATCTTTATGGATATAAATATGCCCGAAATGGACGGTATAACATCAACCCGAGAAATCAGAAAGTTTGAGCAGGCAAATAGAAAAGAACATACAGACATCTATTTCGTCTCAGCCAACTATGATGCTCAAGACATAATCAAAGATCCAACAATACAATCAGAAAAGGCTGTCACAAAGTTTCTCCCAAAGCCCATAGATATTCCTACTGTGAAAAAACTGGTTGTTCAGTACTCTACTTGCACAAAGCAAATAATTTTGGGAAAGAGTACGAATATAGCTATGGCTGCAGAGGGAGATTTTGCGAGAAAAAAGACCAAGTCTAATGAAATAAAGAAAGTGCTCACAAGGCTAATTAAAGATGACAGTTTTTGAGAGACTTTTTTTTTATTACCTTCTTTACTTACATCAAGTTATAGTTATATATATATCATCATATTAGGGAGATTTTCTGTCACTAACTTACAAATAATATAATTTTTGATTTATATTTTATTGCATAGCATAGCTAAGCAAGAAGCTTATTAAGTCTTTCAAGGTTGATTTCCTCCTTATTTCCAATCATGACTTGTAAAGGGTAGAAAAGTTCTGACTTTCTGGTTTCAAAATCCTCAAGGCTCCACCACTCCCATCCAGCACAGGCATGAGGTTCCAGATTTTTTACTTCCTGAGTTTCATCATGTCTGCAGAGCATGATAATGTCAATATAATGAAATTGTTTGGACTTTTCAATAACGTTAAACATAGCAACAAACTTCATTTGATCAGGTGGAATATCTAAATTGGTTTCTTCCTTGAGCTCCCTGCTGCTGCACTCTTCCCAGCTTTCATATCTTTCCAAATGGCCTCCTGGAAGCCCATAAAGCTTGCAGTCACCTCTCTTTCCCATTAGAATTTTCCCGTCTTTATTGAGGACTATGGTTCCAATGCCTACGCCTAGAGGCTTTTCTTTTTTGGGTTTTTCCATTAGATATGATTTATTTGTGTTATTTTTATTTGAAGTTGAAAAATATTCTCGAACTTACTTCTTCTAATAAGATCTCTTACAAATAGTATTTATCAAGTCATTATTCAGCAGTAATCATCCCACCATTAGTTGTGTCTGTTATTGATGTATTGACCAGTTGATATCATGATAGAATCTATTTTTTTAACTTGAGTCCCAAGTTACTGCTCGAAATAGCCAAAGATTTCCCTTTTGTCGAGGTTAAACTCATAAAGAAACTGTCAGAAATCAACTATTTTCTCAATTATCACTTAAATAAAATTATTACTCACTTCGAAGAATGGATTCTCAGAACCTAGCAAAGTCGCTCTTCTCGCAGCTAGGAAGACAAAGTCAGGATAATTTTGACAAGAAGACGGATGACGATTTAAGATTCTTCAAAGGCCGAAGTTTGGTCGAGCAGGAAATAAATAATAACCTGGGAAACGAAATTCAAACACAGTTCATTTTCTCCGCGACAAACGATCCCAAGCAATTAATCAGATTTTATCTGAGGAGTGATTACCGTACAGATGAGGAGGCTGCCAAGCTTCTGGAATATCTTAAGACATATAAACTGTTTCGTCAATTTGTGAACAATTGGGATGACAAAGACGAGCTAGAACCTTTAATCATGGTCTGCAAAAAGCTGAAACTTGAGAAAAAGCCAGAGGGAAGAATTATAGTTAAACAAGGAGAAATATCGGACGGCCGGGTTTACATGGTCTTAACAGGCGAACTCAGCGTTTATGTCAAAGACACTCATTTTGTGGGTGACGGTGTGAATGTCAAAATTGTTAGAGAAGAACCTTCAAAGAATGACATAAGCATGAGCTTTTCTTCAGTAATGGAAGAAGCATTGAATAGTCATAGAAGTACTGTTAAATCAGGAAACACTCCAAGAAGTTCGAGAAACTCTCGTAGAGGAAGCTTCTCCCTGAAACAAATGAAGTTAACCTCAAATAATTTTCTCTCTCCTTCAGACGCTTCCTCCAGAAAGCCTTCACAATTTCGCCCTGAACCCACCACACCCAGTAAATTTAAGACTAACATCCCTAGTTCTCTTATAGTGACGAGATCACCAACTAAAGATAGCTTACAGCTAGAACTGCCTAGTGACTCTGAGAATAATTCCCCCTCTAGCTCCACCAAAAATAGGAGTCCAGTTCCAGTCTCCCCTCCTTCAAATTTACACCAATTTATCCCATCTAATTCTTTGTTTGGAGGGTCAGGAGGAACAAACAATCAATTTGTTCTCAAAGAAACAGCTCACGGTGTCCTCAAAGATAAAATCACTGAAGGCGGATATTTTGGAGAAAAAGCTCCTTATGGATATAGGAGAAAAGCCACCATCGTGGCCAATACTGATGTTGAGCTCCTGATAATGAGTGGAGACGATTATCGCTATATTCAAAACAAGTATGACAAGACAAAAATTGAGTATATTAATTATGTGAAGAAGGCCTTTGATCTTCCTGAAGAGCAGAATGCACAGCTATTAGACGCTATCACCTATATCATGGAGCTCAAAGAGATTAAATTTGATGAGACTGTCCTCACCCAAGGACAAAAGGGAGAAGAATTCTTTCTGATTTATGAAGGATCCTGCGAGCTGAGAAAATCTATCGTGTATGATAAGTCTCAAACCCTGAACTTTGAAAGCTCTAATTTGGCAAATCTTTACAGAATGAAAAAGACCACCAAGGAAGAAGTGGTCTCTAATATTGAAAAGGGATCCTTCTTTGGGCTTGAGGTCTTGGCAGGTCTACAAAATTATGAGTATACCGTCAGAGTGACCTCCCCAAGACTCAAAGTTATCTCCTTTAATTCAGGTAAAGTCCAAGTCAGATTCCCGACAAAATCAATCCAAGCTCTCAAGAAATTGTACTCAGAACAAAAGGCCGAACATAGTCAGAACCTGCAAAGGCGTATAGAGAAAACAAAGGGTTCTAAAGCCGACCTCAAACAAATAGGAGAAATTAATCCTACTGTTATGCTGCCTAAAAGGAAACCTATTATTCTCTCAAAGAACTCTCAACCCACAACCCCTATAAGCCCAAAAATCGATCTCAATCAAGTCAAGGACTTCGATGGAGATTATCTGATGAGCCAGCCAGGCTCAACCAAACACTCTTTGATTCGACAATCCTACGCATTTAATCAGTTTCCATCCATAACAACCCCTGTAAAAGCTGATCCTATCAAGATCGAAGCTGCTATTAGCCCAATACACCACAGGAAAAGTGGCTCAATGCCTCATATTGATTTCGGGGCTAGTAGTCCCAGTGAGATGTTCATGACACCTTCAAGAGACTTCTACAGTCCTAGCCCTATCCTCACTAAAGAGGACTTTTCCAGATTTGGATGGGGCCTCAAGGACTCAACTCCTGAACCTAATGTGGAAACACCTAAGATGAATAGCACAGTAAAGGATCCTAAACCCTTTACCACCCCTAATATGAAGAAAAAACCTAATAAAACGAAGTTTGAAGAAACAATATCTCTACGCCAAGCTAACTATATGACCGCTAGTTACCAAGATTTCCTAGATAAAGCCAAAGCCAGATTCAAATTTTTGAACGATGAAGAAGGTAAGCCCAGCCAGCTAGCTGACATTAAGAAATACAAGATAGACTTGGAGTATGAGAAATACTTCAAGCACAAGCCCAGAGGACATGTCAGCACTGTTGATAAATCAAAAAGGCATGAAGAAATCAACCATCTTTCTCAGCCAAGTTCCCCCACAGGGAAGGAGATCAATCTTGCTCAATGCTTGGACCTTAAGATTAAGAAAATGAAACCTAAGAATAGATTTGGATCAGCAGATTTAAATATTAGAGCCCTCCCCAGCGTTGCGACTTTTGTAACAACAGCTCCAACTAAAGAAACAAGTGCTGAGACAACAGAAGGCTATGAACAGACTGGGGCTACGCTAAGCAGTCTGACTTCGTTGAAGTCGAAGGCATATTTTGGGGCAAAAATTATAAATCATGTAAACAGTGGTAAGACCCATAAGAAGATCGCTTCATTAAGCACAATTTATCCTACTTTCTATAATCAAGAGGACAAGAAAGGCGAGAATTTCCTACAGACTACCAATAGAACTTTAAGGGCTACAACTTCTTATCAATTACACAAGCTTAAGAATTTGGTCGTCAAGGCTCAGAAGATTGTATAGATATTCTAATTAGCTGATAAATCATTTTGAGTAAGTTGTGAATACATGTAAATAAAGAATTCCTGATTCTAGGAATTCGGTCATTTAATATTCGGTTTCCCCACTTTACATTCAAATCTTGTTCGAATAAGCACTTTACTAACAAACTCACATGGAGAAATCTAATATCCCTAAGATTGTGAAATGAGATCTTTTATTTACGATCACAACTAGTTCATATATTATTTCTTTTTATATAGATCTGCCATATTAGAACCTGTTGAATAAGTTAGAAAGTCATTTATAATCTACTACATCTATAAACGATCTAGAGAGAAACGATATTTAGGAATACGTGCTCTTTGTTCTTTGTTATACAATATTCCTGCTTTAGAAGACGAAAGATGATTAGATATTTATTTAAGTTTCAATTTGAATTTATTTCAATTGTATATTTTCATTTGTTTTAGAGTCAGCTTGTATAGTTGTGTAATCTAGAAGCTGGAAAGTAATTCTAGCTTAATTGTAGCACATGAAATTCATAGATATTTTTCGATTCGATTCTTGATACAGGATACAATTACTATGGTTGTTCCTTTGAATTAATTTCTTTGGCTTTTCTCATCCTGTTTTCTTTGGTTTCTTTACTTTCAAATTTCTGTCGTTCAATTTATTGACTCCTTCTCTATGGGTGCCTGATATTATTAACTCATGAGATAAACTATACATTCAACTAATGATTACGGACAGTGACTAAAATCATAGTTCAACACTCTTGAAAAAGCTGGTAAGTCTAAACAAATCATCATCTGCTCTATCCGTGAAAGGATTTTCCGCTGATTGATCAAATTTGGAAGCCATCCAGCATTATATGTCTTACAACTTAAGCGAAGCCAAGTTCTATTTCTGAACATACAAATCTTGTCAGACGGTCGGAAAGGATTTATGAGTGGCAACAGAAGATTGATGAAAAGGACTTGACATAAAATTGATTGGTGTGAGTTGAACATAGAGAAGAACTCTCACTAGATGAAATCGTGAAATCAGACCTCAATTTATCCTTGGCATAAACCTTAGACCAAAACAGACAACATGCCTAACAAAGTAGGATGATTCAAAGTTCAAGAACCAGAAGAGTAAGACAAATTCTCTTTTGACTTTGGTAAACTAATCCTCCAGTGTTAAAGATCTCAGGGATGGAGATTGAGCAAAAGCTGAAGATATGTTGAATGATCAATGCTGTCTTGAAGAGCCATTCTGACAAAATTCCGGATCGGCCAAAACCCAGCAAATTCAAACAGTCAAATCCGATTTGAGCATTACGTATTGAATTAATTAATGACATCATTAATTAATGACATCACTCAAGAAATTTAGCATATCAGTCATCTACTTTTATTTCCTTCGAAAGGGAATACGAAAGACCTTCCCGTTCAGGTTCTATTAGTTTATGGAAAGTTGGAAGGAATCAATCAGCCAAGACTCTTTCTAGTAAACTTTCATTTTAAGTCGGAATCAAACCAATTCTTCCTGCGTTTTCGAAGCCTCAGATACTGAATGGCCTTGAGACTAATCTACAATTCTAACTAAAGTGCTATTGGATGTAGCTTTGCCTAGCTCCCCGAGACCAAGTTAGTCTAACATCAGCACAATCTAGTTTGATAATAAGTATGTCATATAGTTAAGTGGCCTCTACTAAGATTGGAGCAAAGGAATTTAACTATTAGAGAGGGAGACCTGTTTTAAAAATGGAGCTTCTACCAACTGCCCATAAAATGTATATGGCAACTCTTCTCTATAGAATTAGTTTAGGCTTTACTTTAGATATATTTTAAGTTAGAGAACAGAAAAACTAAAGAGTACATTGTGGTGAAGAGAGGGTATACTAGAGAGCATTCATTGTTCCTCCAGATAAGATGCAAGTGTAGAAAATTTTAGCTTCAATGATAGGTATTTCTCTCTCTCTTTATAGGAATCAGCAGTCTCAGAAGGGAAGCAAAATTAAATATGCTTATCACGCCAGAAATGTCCAAAATAACAATATAGTTCATTATGAGAATGGACATCTATGTAAAGGCAGATGATAATGAGATGCTTCATTTATATATATACCCTTGAAAACAATCCAGGTTTTGCTCGTAGTGAACTAATGCAGACAACACAAAGGATCTTCAAACAAAAGGAAAATCATAGAGAAACTAGCTCATTTGATCTTGATTTGGTTGCAATTTAAATAAAATTCGTAGAATACAGGGGGTTTAATGGTAAGGAATTATCTCCTCAGTTCCAAAGAATCGGTCCTTGATGAAGTAGTTATTCCAATCGCAATCGATACTTTTCAACAGAAAATAAACTGGAAGAGGGAAAAGAACAACAACTGATGATATAAATGAACTAAAGAACAAAGTGAAGAAAGTAATATTCAAAAAAAAAAAGTTATTTAGGAAGATGAATAGTTATAGGCTCCAGTGAGGAAGTTTAGTATAGATATGTGCTATTTCAGTTTAAAGACGGCACATTTGCTTTCTATTTGATCAATTCATGCAAAGAGGTCCTCAATCTATGTTCAATCGATGTAGAGGACGTAATAGATTACACATTTTCTTTTGATGGAAGGAGTATTTTGTTCAATACCAAATCCGGGATCGTTTCAGTGCAGAATCCCCTATATGGAGCCAGAGCGGGACTAATCCACCAGAAAGTCCAAACCATGAAGGAACTCCTAGATATTCTGGCTCTGTTGTCATGGAAGCTTAAAGACCAAAGCAAAAACCTCCTTTCATGAAGGCACTGGTGAGCATACATACTGCACTCATCTAATGAAGAATTTTTCTGAGACTCTAATCACTCCATATAACTGGAATCCCCTTCATCTTCTAGCCCTTTACCTTCCTCAATGGAGTAGAATGAAAATTGCCATCGATACCAAAATAGAAATTGCCTTGGACTGTTTTGGGTGGACCCCTTTCCATTACCTCCTTCACTCAGATCATAGTGTTGAACCTCAAACCATTAATCATCTCCTGTATTCGTTTCTGAAAAATCCTGAGGAATTAATTTTCGAAAACAATCTAGATCCTATCTTAGATTCAATCATGAAGGATCTTCCTTTGATCCTGGAAAAGCGGATACCTCACTTGTGAATGATCTTTTAAATTTCAGCTTCAGATATCCAAGAATATACCGAGGGGAAACGAACGAAGAAGTTGGGCACCTCAAAAATGGCAAAACATTCCAAATCTTCTGCAAGGAGACTGATTTCCTAAAAACTGAAGACAAAGAGCACTATATAGACCACAATGGGATCAAACGACTTGAGTTCAAAACTCTAAGAGCTAAGCTTAAATACTACACCTATTCAGATGATATGCTAAATATTGTAGAAGCTCTGCGCAAGGTGAAAGACGAAGATAACCTGCTCGAGAATTCAGTGCTTCACTACATAATAGAATACCTTTGGAACAGGTGCAAGAGATTCCACTATCAGACATGTTTTTTATACTCTTTAAACATGATCTTGTTCTCTATGTATTCCGTTGAAAAGAAAGAACAGAGAGTCATGGAGATTCTTATCTTCTTGATTACCTTGTTATTTGTGCTATATGAATTTGCCCAATTAGCTCATTCAAGTCTGAAACAATATTTCAGTTCAGGATGGAATTGTGTTGACATTTTTGGAAATTCTTTTATTATCGCAAAAATTGGGCTTGCATGGGCAGGATTTTCCTTTGAATCAGAAGAGTCACAGTGGGTTACAGCTATTGCCCTATTTTTTGGGTATATAAAGTGGGTCTCTTATTTCACTATAATTGACTCAACAAGAAACCTTGTTAGATTGATTACACAAACTGTAGCAGACATGAGAAGCTTTGTGCTGATATTGGGTTTTATTATCATAGGGTTCTCCTTCATTTTTGTGCAGTTCCACGAGAAAGACAGTGATGAAACTGTTGGTGGCACCATGCTGTACACATATTCCATTCTATATGGAAATTACGACTTTGAAGATATGAAATTCCCTGAATTGCTATTCCTTATGTTAGTAGCGTTTGCTCTGTCCGTTGTCCTGATGAATATGCTCGTTAGTATCATGGGAGATACCTTTAGTAATGTTAAGAATAGATTGAAATTCACTGATTCACAAGCTAAGTTAGAAATGATCTCAGAGGCAATTCAAGTGAAGAGAATATTCATCAAGTTTGGGCTTCGTTGGTATAAGGAGGAAGAGACTTCTACTTATTTGTATGTTGTTCGAGAGAAGGATGAGCAAGAGAAGAGCAATAAACAAGATAAACCCCAAACCCAAGAGAACAAAGAAAAAATCATTAAGAAAGAACCAGAGAAGTTGATCAATGAAGAATTAATGGATAGAATCAAAAAACTAATTGAAACTGACAGGAATGAAATCAAAGCCCAGATCCGAGCTATCAAAACTGAGATGCAGACTGAGATGTCGGAGGTAAGACAAGTGATTAAGAAGCTGAGAGAGTCAGAAGAGAGTAATGAAGAAATAAATCCTAATCAATCCGTAACAGAAAAGATTATTGGAGGATCAAATCCTAAAGACAATGAATTAATTATCCGAGAGTCTTTGATAGAAGAGATTGATGAAGGAACGATTTCTAAAGGTAAACAGCCAGATATCAAAGAGATTAAAATAAATGAGAGCAAATTGTAATCTGAAGATTTGATTTCTTCTATCATTTTGGCCAATCTATTTGATCTATGATAATTATTAAAGTATTAAGAACTAAACGTAATACCTTTATGAATCATTTGGAGTCAGCTACGATTTATTGCATGCACTTAATCGTATTTTCAAATCTAGTGCTAGTTAGCTGATAACTAGAGATTTAAATAGCATTCTCTCATAGCCACCAGCCTTAAGGAATGGAGTTAGTTAAAGTTCTGTAGCGCAATCATTGACGCAAAAAGAATCAACATTTTGAACGGAGATTAACCTTCCTAAAGAGTGCGCGATATAAGCATTCATCAATATTCAGGTATTATTGTGGTAATATTCGCAGGATTTTAGATCATAATACAACATTTTCTGCTTTCCAGCCACTCATTGTGATGACTAATGTTAGCTATCGGATAATTTTAATCCAAAATTTTTCATTGAAAGTATACTTTCTATAGTAAAGAGGATAAAAGACGCGAGAATGTTTTACATAGAACTTTGATGGCGCCAACTTCTTACCAATTGCACAAACGTAAAGAACTTGATTGTCAAGACTCAGCAAATTCTCTAAGATATTCTAATTAGCTCATAAATATTTTGAGTAACCATGTAAATAGAGAATTCCTGATTCTAGGAATTCTGTTATTTAATATTCAGTTTTCCCATTGTACATTAAAATCTTGTTCTAATAAACATTTTACTAGCAAATTAACTATTTCTCTTTATCTAATTCTTTTCCTGTTGTGTCATACGGAATGAGGATGCTAGCAATAAATCCGACAACACTGAGACAGCCAAAGACAACATAGGCTTTGACATCCGTGATATTAAGCACACCAACTATAAGCCAGGGCACCATGAGAGAGCCAACTCTTCCCAGAGCCACACCACAGCCAGTTCCACTGACTCTGCAGTTTGTGTGATAGAGCTCAGATGTATATGGGGAGATAATATCATAAGAAATACAAGCCCCCAATCTCACCAAGCAAGAGAATAGAAGGAAGTAAGATTCGAATAGATAAGCACTGAAGGAGAAGATTGCACAAGCGAATAGGCTCACATAGAGGATCTTTTTCCTGCCAAAGCATGGATTTTCGATGAGGGAGTAGCTTATGATGTGTCCAGGAATTTCAGTTGCTACTGAATATATCAGGGTCCTGTAATCTAAAAAGCCCTCCTCACTACCACTGATCAAAGGCATCATAAAGGGAATGCCAGTGAACATGAATAGTATAATATACCATAAAACCCATAGGCAGGTAGTGATCCTTCTATTTTCTCCTCTGAACAACTCGAAAAATGGATTTACATTCATTTTCTTCTGATGAGCAATGGATAATTCTTGGATCTCCGCAATTTCAGAAGAATCAACAACAAGCTCAGATTGATGATTCATTTTGAACATTTCCCTGAAAATTTCAACAGCTTGGATTGGGTTTTTTAGTATCACAAATCTAGGGCTCTCCTTCAGGTACATAATGCTAATAACTAGGGCTATTAAGATAGGTACAAGAATCCACCACATCAAGACTCTCCATGAACTGGTGCCTTCTTTTTCGGCTCCAACTGCATAGGCAAAAATAATTGTATAGATCTCTCCAGCTGCATAACCTCCAGATGTAAGAAAAATATTCACTTTTCCTCTGACAGCTTTTGAAGTCGTCTCCATAACATATGTCACACCCAAAGGGATCAAAACACCAAAAGACATTGTGTAAAGTGTTCTTGTTATAATGAGGAATGTAAAACTAGGAGATAGGGATGATATTATCCCAATACCTAAAGCCAAACTCAAAAAGATTATGATCGGTTTTCTTCTTCCAAGTCTGTCGGCTATAGTTACAGATAAAAGAGTTCCAATGAATAACCCTGTATAAACTAAGGTGGAATACATGCTCATATCTTCAGAACTTCTTAGCCAGACGACTTTCGATAAAATGTAATTCACTAGGGCTGTAATGAGGGCTTCTGATCCATCAATGACGGAGATAATGGAGATCATCAAATACAAAAGAAATGTATATTTTCCATAGCCTATTTCTTCAATGATTCTCTCAATAAGGTGATTCTTGGTGTCAGATGACTTTTTATTTTCGGCGATATCCAGAGTATTAGAATTTCTTGGGTTCAAAAGCTCTGTTTCTTCCATATTTAATTTTTATTTAATTAACACTCAGTTTGTTAGCTGTTTTTTAGAGGTAAATAACATTTACTGTCCTACAGAGCTTTGAGTTTTGGGGTCCATACTTCCCATTATATACTATTCCTTCCCTGTGAAGGGTCTCATTAGTTTCATAAAGTTAATATCTTTTTCCATACGAAACTAGCATCTTAACGAAGAGATGTTTAAGAAAACAACACTAAAAAATATCGATGTACAAATTCTTTCATAATCTATGTAGAATCAATCTCAGAGATTTCTAGGTGAATAATAGGCCTTCAAGAGAGCTGTATTTGGAACTTTTCATGCTGATTTTTAAATGTAGCACGGTAAGGTGTTTTACCAAATTTTATGAAAAAGAACGCGCTAAAAGGGCCTGCTTTGAGATGAACACTTCAGAGTTTCCTTCTTTCAAATTTCAGATTGAAAAATTATATAAATTACGTAAGCAAAGTTTCAACAAAAAAGTATAAAAAGATTATTTTGTTCTGATCGAAATAATCTCTCTTATTAGACATTACTGAGTATCTAATGCATTCTCTCAATCATATTTGCTCGCTGTATAAAGAAAATTTCAAAATTTTCAATATAAGATCAAATTGTCATTTTCAATATGTCAAAGAAATGTCACGATATTGGAAATAGTCGGATAGCTTATTTATCTTGATACAACTAATTTAAAAAAAAATCCTACAAGAATCACTCTACTCACTTATTAAAGTCATAGAGAAATGGAGAGATAATGATGACTTATTTTCTTTGGAACAACAAAGAAATATAGAGCTCTTCCCCTAATTTGCAAAAGCAAGAATTTGCAGAAAGTAATATCATCTCAATAGACATCTATATTGAGAGAAAAAGAGCGGCAAAGTAACCAGCTTACAAGAAATATTATTGTAGTTTAAACTAGCTCACTCCCTTTCAAAGAGAATGGGAAGCAGATGAGTATAGACTAACTAAGATTCTCTCTAGGAATATCTCTCAAATGAAATATTCAAGCCTAGGAAGAGGTAATAGACATTTTCAGGGCACCATACACCTGATCAAACAGTATTTACAAAAAATAGGAAAAAATTACCTTATTCACTATGTTTTAGAATAAACAATCGAGATACCTCTGGTAGGCATTTTCATAGAGTTTTTGAGTTGAAATTCTCTATTTTGAGGAGGAGGAGGTTCAAAATATTTTTTCTCTTGAAATATTTTTGTTTTAAAGCTCAAAATTTGTGATAAAATACTAGTACTATGCAGTGAAGATAGTACAGTAAGTTCACAAATTACTCAGCTTCGAAGTCCAAATTGGTTGACCTATTTATAACTTGCATACAAAATTTACAAATTTCAGTAAGCTTATGACTCCTTTGCCTGGACAGCTTTTAGTTTTCTAGGATAGAAGAGTGTTTGGCTAGGATGGTAAGGCTTTTCCTTGTTAAAAGCATGTCTATATTCTGTAATTGATCTGATACCTACAAAATTATTTTTACGAAAGGAATGATATACCTTTATCTTCCTCCTTAGGGAACAGTCCTTTCTTATCAAATGATATACTATTCCTTGAGAATCCACTAGATGTGCTTAATTCTTTTTGATTTACTGTAGTGCTGGGCCTATAAGTTGGAGGAACTCTGCTCGCAGGGTCTCTAAAAGTATCATGGGTATGAGATATGGTTTGGGTGGCCTACATAAAGTCAATACTGAGCATCTGATAAAAGGTACTGCTAAGGAAGGATGGGTTTTCTGCATTGTGGCTGCTCCATATTTGTGAGTGCTTGCTGTAATACTTGGATCTGAGAGTGCACTGGGTTTAAGGTTGAACCTAGTTGTTACAAATTGTGGGGGAGTTATGATACCCTGTTGAACTGAGGCCGAATTTATTCACCCCAAGTTCTGGATTGCTGAAACTGTCTCTTGCTATTTGAGCAAAGCTTCTGCCAAATTCAGATTTAGCACGCAGTCCAGGGATGAAACCAGAATATCCAGGAATCACACTGTTCTTGGGTTCCTGGGGTTTCTAAGATCGATATTATTTAAATAGATTGATCTTTTACGTTTGTATAGGCACTGGAGTAAGAAGTTCGATACATATGTTCCTTACTCCAGATATGTAAGAGGTCCTCATTTATTCTAGTGAGGCGGTAATCCTGTGTTTTAGCAGGATTGTAGTCATAAGCAAATTTACTCATGTAACAGACACTTATTTGGATTTATTTTATAGTAATACAATATCGTAGTGTTCAATAAACTAAAGTATTAGTCAACAAAGACAACACATAGAGAGAAAATCTCCTTCCTGTTTGTCTGCACCCATGCTTTTGGGTACTTATGAGGTTCAGTATGGCCTGAAACAGTCAATTGCTAAAAATCTTTGGTCAAACAAATCTGTCTCTAGGTTGTTGGTGGGGCTATTCTGAATTGATAGTATTCTTTAGATAGGGTGTGAAATGAAGTCTGACCTTATCAAAGACCTCTACCTTGTGAAATGAGGGAGTATAGGTGTCAGGATCATGTACGGGTATAAAGTTAGGCTGGAATTACTCTATGATGAATGTAAAATGACGTATACACGCATGATGTAATAAATAAGGCTCATGAGGCACTCTCTGTATTGAAATGAAATTTTAAGGAAAGTTATGAGTTAACAAAATTTCAATGCTAGAGAAAATTGCCGATTTTCGCGTGGATTTGGCCTAGTAAGAGCCTGTCTCACGAAAAATAAGCTCTTTGGATGTTTTCAGTAGGATCTATAATGTACAGAGTGCATGGCTTTACGGGCCAAACACACTGTTAGATAGAATAACTGCTGATATAGAGAATTTAAATTAATTAACCATTCATGAACTATTGAGTTTCATAAAATTTGAAAATGATAACATGGAGTGAATTGAAAAACTCATTTCCACGTCTAGTTGAGGAATGAAAAGTCGATCCCTGGGCTTCTTTTGCAAAATTCAAGTTCTGAGGTTTTTATATATTAGTCTGTGTTAGGTATGTTAAACACTATTTCCCATTAAGAGATAGTTGGAAAATCATGTTTTAGGCTTCAAAATGATTGGGTTGATCTGCTTGTATATTCACTAGCTGTTAGTATTAGTCCTTATAATATATAACAATTGCTTACGTCAGCAATTATATGATTTCTTATAATGATTATTAAAATAATTGAAATTTATGGTTATCATTTAATCCTTTGTGAATCTAATCAGAATGCCAGAAATAGAACCACAGTATTTAACTGCTCTTCAATCAAAGTTTCTATAATGAGAAGTAAAATTTAAGTTTGCTATTCAACTACTAACTCATGTTTCCACTTACTTATAAGGTTCAGATTGTACAAAATGACTTTGTCAATCCTGCTAAATTCCAATACATGCTCAATTCCTCCTCCAACTTTCTCCAAGAAGTTCATCAGCCATATAACCATCCATACAATATGATGAATGAACCTGTCTGGTCTCACTCCCAGCCTCAGAAGCTAATCGACCCTGATGACTTCTTTGAGAAGTATGATGTCAAGGGTGAGAAGTATGACTACACCGAGCCAACTACAGATGATACTACTGACGAGCACTCTCCTCGCAGCTACATGAGGGGTGAAAGTGACTTCACTACATATAAGGATTCTGACAGCTTCAAAGAGATTGAATTCATTCCTCTCAAGAGAATTCCCACCGAAGACTTGCTTGACGATCTCGTCATTCAACCCGAAGACACTGAAACAATCGTTGAAACTAAAATCAATGCTGACAACAACAATCTCAAGTTCACAATCGACAGAATCCTCGAAGGAATTCACCCCAACGAATTCGAATTGGCTCGCTTTACTGAATTGGAAAGAGTCATTATTGAAGCCGTTATTGAGAAGAAAAAACTTACTGAGGCTAATCCTAAGAACCACAAAAAGAGAGAAGAAGAAAAACAAAAGATGTTCTTCAAGGGAGTTCTGAAATACACTGAACAAAAGTATTTCGAAGAAGTCGCCAACTCCAAGAAGAGTAATAAGAAGAAGCCCAATGAAATTATTGGTTACTATGAGTACTATTGGGGCGAAGTCGCCAGACAACATAATATTGATTTGGCAAACTTTTTCCATCCCAACAAGAAGATCGGCGGAAAGGGAAAGTATAAGAATCAAAATCCTGGTCTTAAATCCCTTAATACTACGTACATAGCTCTAATCCTAAGCTCTCCTAGCTTTAAGGAAGAAACAATTGACTACTTGGACAACATATTTGTTCAAGAATATTTGAAAGGAAGATCAAAGAAGATTGGTAAGATGATAACCAGACTCCAAATGGTTGCAAGAGAAACTCTTCAGTCGAACTGTGCAGCCTTAGACTCTGAAAAAGCTAGGGCAGTCGCCAATTCGATTAGGAGTTATATTGTCACAAATCCCAAAGCAAAATTACCTTGGTCTAACGACGAATTATCGGAAACCAAAGAGTTTGCCTTACAGGCCATCAATAAACAATGTTCTTTTTCTAAGATAACCAAAAATTTATCCTAATCGAATTAGCGATATGTTTTTGGAGTATTTTAGACGTATCTTAAAGTGTTATTATATCTTGCCATCTTTTTAAAGCTATATTTATCAGTGTATCTTCGTTATTGTACCTTATCTTATGATCTTTCTTTTCTAAACTGAGTTTAAAAATTTTCAACTGCCACATCATCACTTATAAAAAATAATAAATTATACAACTTCCCTATTTTTAGAGCGCAAACGAATGGAGATCTAAATTCACATTTCTTGTGTTCCATAGAACATTCTGAAGGAATTGTTCAATAGCATAGTAGATTTTCTATATTTCTCCTAGGAAACGAGGTTGGCACCTAACTTATATATAAATTAATTCTTACAAACCTCAAAACACATAGTCAACTATCAATTGAGGCATATCCTAGTGGAAAATGAGCTGGTTAACAAAGTTTCCTGTCTACTCTAACATTTCTTGGGGTGTTAAATTTTATTTTGAGCCAACCTAAGATTTAAATCTCAAAGTACTATAGAAAGAGGGTTTGCGATTAGGTTTTGCTCTGGTCGGAATTTCATGCTCTAAATACGATCCATAACGATTATGTATGTGTACGACTATTTAAAGGATTTATTACTTAACTATTATATTTTAGAAGGCATCTCTGATGAACTCTTCTGTATTGGTTTGGAAAGAAAGTGTTGGGTAGGATAATATATATGTCCTGGACCCTCACTAGAAGCTGTTGCGAATATAGTTTTCTTGGCAGCCTTTCCAAAGGAAGACTTTGGAGAACTTCTCATAATTTGGTGTTCTCCTTCTTCTATTTGGTAATAACCGGGGCCTGGCTTTATAGCGGGATCATCATGGAGCTTTCTTTTTGACTTGGAGAAAGTTTGACCCTTAGTGTAAGAAAATTCGCTCTAGAAAGTTTAACTTACTAAAAATAGTTTACATCTAGAATCGAGGGATCAGGTCCGTTACTGAGGTTGGAATACCTTGAGAAGGAGTGAGCATTGGGGCTGGAGCTTGAATTTGTTTTTCGGAATTTGTCTGAGGGTGACTTACTTCCTCTGCTACTTTCTTTATACTGGGGAATATTCAAGGTATTTGAGGTGGCTTGGCTTCTTCTAGGTCCTAAATTTTCAGTTGAGCCTGATCTTTGAGAGCTCTTGGACCTGTCTCTGTTCATGGCCTGGTCATTAAACTTATCTTCGAGTCTTTTATTAACATATTGGACTGGATATTGATAAGGATTGGCATTATTATATTGTCTGTTTGCACTGTTTAACGTGCTGGGTACATTGCTGGTTGACTGGCTGTTTGGCTGGGAACCTTTTTGAGAGTCACTAGTAGTATATGCATATACGGGATACTCATAGGCGGCTCCGTCTTGAGTGACAGGGGTCCTGGATTGAATTTCCCTGAGATCGAATGTTCTCTGGGGAGTAACTCCTTGGACCCTGGATCTTTCTTCCATGTTTCTATATCTCTGTGCGAGCATAGCATTTATCTGTTCTTCCTTTTCTGGTGTAGTGCCATATCTGGTTTGCTTTTTCTCGACTGGTGCTACCTTTTCCTCAGTCTTTGGGGTCTCCTTAATAACTTTTGCCACTTGTGAAAGGTCTGATTATTTAAAGAATTTCGGGAAATATTACTTTGTTCAAGGTTCTTTGTGGGCTCTACACTCTCAGGCTCAGGAACTGGTTCTTCGGTTTCAGTAATTAGATTCTGCTCCTGGGACTTCTGGTTGCTAAGCTCGTTTCTGGAACTTTTGGGTTCATCCTTAGAGGTATTGTGGCGTCCAGTGGCTGGTGAACCTCTTTCTTCATTTTCTTCTCTAATCTCAGGGAGCTCATTTCCTATTATAGATTCAATAGATTGCGGGTGAGCTTACTGTATTGGATCTTATCGGCTGCAAGGGATCTTCCATTTCCGGAGGCCTCTCTAGCAGGACTTCCATCCTTCTTTAGAGCATCTTTGAACTGAAATGGTCAAATTTGAAAATTGTAAAAATACCCTCTGGATATAGAGTTTCCCGATCTCCTCGACTATAACTTAATCAAAAGCTGGAATGAATCGTACCCATATTGGAAGTGATCAGTGCCAAATTCTTCCTAAAAATATTCGAATTTAATTCATATTGTTCTTCAAGGAATTCTTCCTCACTCTGTTCAGCTCCAGATTCCTGAACATATTTGCTGAGCTCTATCACATTACTGCTAAGGTATCCTAGACAAACCTTTCACTGTGAAGTCGTGCTCTTCTGCGAAAATTTGATTCAACAATTCTGCAAGCTGAACGAGAACTCTCTGTTCATCAAGCTTCCTGTAAATTGTAGCAATATCTTGATAGGATGTGATATTAGAATGGACAGATTTTAAAAGAGAGGCGTAGGTTGCCATGATGCAGGAACCACTATGGAAACAAATAAAATTTAATCAAAAACAGAGTTACAAAGAAATTTGAAGATACTAGACAAAAAATGTCTATTATTTAAATCTGCTCTCTCTCTGTAGGTAGTTTCTTTTTGAGACTTGTGTGGTGTATCGGTAAAATTTCTGAAACGTCTGTACTCTCATTCTCTAAATCAATTTCATATTCTCTTGGAGGGGTTCTTGAATATCCTTTGACTTTATTTGGAGTCGATAAAACCATCTCATGGGCTGCCATCTCTTGATGTTCCTCATAATAATCAGGGAAAATACGCTTTCTTTTTATAGGCACAGGGGATTCTCGATTTGGTTCCACCTTACTAAAGATAACTCCACCTCTTTTGGAATGATGTTTTTCAGGACTGATCGAGAGGTCTCCTCTCTTGTGTAATAGATTCAGACTACTGAGCCTTGGAGGCTGTGGGTCACCGTGATTAACGGATTTATTGGAATTAAGTTCTTCTGCTCTTAGAATACGGCTGTATTCTTCAGGCTGATATAATGCTTGTTGGAGATCTTGAGGTCTACGGGCCTGGTTAACCATGTCGACAATGGAATTGAACTTATCAAATTTATGCTTTGGAGATAAGCTACGCTTTTCCATTTTCCTTCCTTCAGGAAGCTTGCTATTGAAATATTCTAGCTCCGCCATATCTCTTCTGATATATGCTGCAGTATATCTACTCATTCGTTCCCCTCCATAAGGAACTTTTTCTGGGGTCATGAAATTATCTATTATTTTTATGTTGCTTGAATATCCTGGGGTCATTCCATACACTGAAGTGTCGATAGCAGCACTCTTGACAGGAGTCTTTAGGCCACCAGGAATGCTTTGACCAAAGGTTTCAGTAGCCAATGGTAAGTCGTGGCTAACTACTGCATGGTAATTTTCATTTTCAACTTCCGTTTCTAATTCACGGTTCGAAAGGGTAGATTCAGGGTTGAGGCAGCAATAGAGCCTGTCCATAATTGATAAGCTATTCTTATAGGACGAGCCTGCATTTTTTCTCTTTGGTGTAGTTGGAGCTGAGACTCTGGCTTTTACAGGGGAAATGCGGTAGGGACTTGTATTAATTCTATTTCTTAAATGCTGGTTTGAAAGGTGCATATAATAGTCATTAGGAGTCATTATCATACTTGGCCTATCATTGCGTGATCCGGAGTCGTAGACTCTTAGTCCACTTTCATATCGTTGGACTTCTGGTTGCTGGTGTAATACTGGTGTTATGTATTGGATTGGTTGAGGTGGATAGTCATCATGGCGGAATAAATTCTGTTTTTTATGTGTGAACATTCTTGTATTTAAGGTATGTTCCATACTTTTAGACTGAAGCAGATGTCTGGGTGAACCTGTAGTCGGAACGAAAACTTTGAAGTTTTCAGAACTAGGTCTTTGGACATAACTGCTATGTGTCAACGGGACGTTCATTAACAAACAATTAGGAGTTAAAATAAATTTATTTAGCGACCTGATAAAAAGAGCAAAATCAGGCTCGTAAAATACAATCAATTTACTGTGATCATTAATAACCTCCCCCACATTGCTTCGAGCCAAAAATTGAGTGACATTCACATATGGTTTCAGAAATTTTAAAGAAGAATTAAGTATTATGAGAAGATAATATATCTGTATACATAAAAGTCAGACACATCCAAAACTTGACTAGTTTTTATGGAAGGACATCTTCTGAAGAGAGCTTTGACGTTGCTTTTCAAAAGCTGACTTGACTGGTTTTCTGAACGAGTCAAATGTTGTTCCAAGAGCGTCTAATTTGGAATTAGCTACTTTAGTATTTTCAAGATTATTATTCTCTGGCACGTCTTCTTCTGAAGACTTGCGCGACATAGGACCAGCAGTGATGGCAAATTCTCCTACTCGAATTATTTGAGATTTATTTCTTGATTACTAACTTTATCCCTGAATATCCTATCGAATAACCCTTTGCTCGATTTCTCCTTCATTAATTCTTCATTTATTTTAGTAAGTCTATTTAGTGAGATAAAATACGGAGGGACTGTACCTTGCAACTCTATCCTGAAGGTATATTAGTCTATCCTTATATTCAGCTCTTTCGAATTCGAAGGCCTTTTCCTTGATGAGAACCTTTTTCTCATTCAAGGCGTATTTCCTTAATTGTTTCTTTAAGATCTCATTCTAACAAAATTAACATTAGATTTCTATTCTATACTGTTCCTTTCCTCTCTTCATCTCTCTTTTTGTAATACTCAATCAAATTTGGATTTTTATCCGAAAGGACTTCCTTATTCCATTCTTCTCTTTCTCTCTCCAGCTCCTTTTCTTTCATCTTTCTCAATTCATGGTGTAGCCTAAAATTTAGTTTCATTCAGCTCATCCATACCTCTCATATTCCACTTTAATTCTCTGAAGATCCTTATCTCTTTCTTCAACCTGCACCTTCAATCTGGCCAGCAATGTATCTTTTTCTTTTTCAGTAAGTTCCCTTTCCTTCTCAACAATCTCCTTACGCTTGAGATCCTTCAGCTCCTGCTTAGCACTCAAGTTCATGAATCTATCTCTCTCAATATCCTTCATTATTTGTTTGAATTGATCTTGAGTTAAACTTGAGAAACCTTGCCTTTTCAACTCTGACTCATCTATCGTCGACATGGCTGAAGAGCCCCGCCCCTGTCTGCTTCCTATTTCTCTTGATTTCAGATTGACAGTTGTAGGACGACGACTGATTATAGACTCTTCCTTAAGCGCCCTCGATTGTTCTCGAGTGGATTTGAGCTGGGATTTTAACTTAACTATCTCTTCTTCGTATTTCTGGATAAGTTAGGGATATATATACAAGATTAAATACATTTGCTTGTTCTTGTTTAGACATTAGGAGTTCAGTATTCTTCTTTTCGAGGTCTTTTATTTTCAAGTATGCCATATCTAACAACAGCTTTAGTTTCTCTTTTTCCTGGGAATGATTAGAAACTATTAGCAAAGGTTTTACTCTAGTTTGTTCAATAATCTCAGCTTCTGGATCTTTATTTTTACTGGATATTCCAGTATCGCCTTTCCTCATTTCTGGAGACTTAATATCACGCACAAATTTTGCAAGCCTTGCCACCATAACCTTCAAATTGCTTATAACGCCTTCAATATCAGCCTTTTTATCTTTTGTGTCAAGATTGAGAGGGTCGTGGCCATAAGTTTTACTAATCTTATAGTTTAAGGAATATTATTGATATTATTACTTCATCCACTGTCCCAGTCTTCAGTTGCTGGTAGATTTCTATCAAAGCATTGGAAAGAGTTGAAATTTTTTGTTCATATTCAGCCCTGTGGGTAAAATCATGGCCGTAATTAAGATCATTTATTGAATTATTTCCGGTAAGCATCGGTCCTAGGTTTGTAGGAGTTTTGTGGTCTGTTGAAGGAGATTTATAGGCCTTTTTCATTTTTACAGTTTTATTCCTAAGATAAAAAATAGCATTCTAATAGATGTTGGAAGTGATTTTCCAATGGTTATGGTCTAGGAGTGAAAATTTGGTAACACCTTGTGATTTATTGTTGAAATATGATAACGTCAGAAATCAGATCTGTTTTTGGTCGGAGAATTAATTAGGCATCATACTGGGATCAGCTTTTATAATTACATCTAAATTAAATAATTAAGAATGAGTCTCTTTGTTGGAAACATCTCAAGGAACGCCTCATACCGAGACATCGAGAGGGCTTTCGAGAAGTACGGAGAATGCAAGATAAATTTGAGAGTAAGTCCTCCATGAAGTTGAATAATTCTTGATAGGGAAGCTATGGATTCATAGAATATGAAAGAGAAAAAGATGCTGATGAAGCCAAGGCTGAACTCCAAGGAAAGAACTTTGGAGGTCTACGTCTTAACATTGAATGGAGCAAGAAATCTGGTAGATATGACTCCAAGGAAGCTAACAGAAGAGAAAGAAGGTTCAAATCATTGAAATATATCTCTTAATTTAGTAGAAACGACAGAGGTGACAGAGACAGGGGCGATAGAGACAGAAGAGGAGGAAGAAGAAATGGAGACAGAGACAGGTTTGTGCCTAAGACTAGCAATTTTTTCCTTTCCAATTTCGGTACCTCCCTTGGTGCCGCCTAAAATTTCTCCTATGAAAAGCAAGCTACACTCCGTGCGTGCATGCTTATTTTCATTCCCACCGTGCATTAGCGAATCCTACGATCTTTTTCTGCTAAGCTCGAAATTTTCGTTCCACAATGTCCTCCTACCCCTCCAAATTTTTCATTCACTTTTTATGATTCCATATTAATCCTTCCCATAGAAGAAGGAGCAGAAGAAGCAGATCAAGATCTGGAAGCAGAGACAGAAATACCAGAAGAAGAAATCGTGACAGATCAGCTTCAAGCTCTAATGAAAAGAGAAAGGAGGGAAGAAGAAGCCCAAGATACAGCCCTGAAAAGAGGAGAGCTGATTCCAAAAGCAAGAGTCGCTCAAGGCAATAGATAATTATTTTAAAGGCTTATTTTGTAGAGAAAGAAATGGCGACACAGAAGACAGACAAGATGACAACTAAATCATAATTGATCATTATTAATTTACATCTTGTAATTCCATAAGAAGCAATCCATAATTTATCATGTCTGAGCTTTGCTTATATTTTGGAACTATTTCCACAATGAAAAAAACATGAAATATATTTTTCTTATGATAGCAGAGGCCATCTTAGAATTATTTCAGTGGGCCAATTTTTCAATATGCATAAAGACTACACTTACTAATATCTTGATCTTATGTTCTGATAAAGGGTAATAACTTTTATTTTTCCTTCGCAAAAATATCTAAAATAAAGTCTCTCTATGGATAACGAAACTAGGCAGGAGTTTGTTGCCGAAATTCAGAAAGTACATTCCCCCTGTAGAGAATATCTAATATTTTAGGGCATGACTGCTGAGTGCTTCAATGCATGTTACAACTTGGAAAAATTGGCAGTAAATCGTACTTGCTTTGAGACTTGCTACCAAAAATATTTGCTGACAATAAGAACCGTCTATCAGTCTCTCAAGGAATATGGCTATAAGACTCAATCTCTTTATGCTTATAAAGCCTTCCCAGAACATGATGAATGGTTTGAGATCATTTACTCATCTCTTTTCAGTTCTGGTGGTCATAGATCTGGAATTAAATTAGAGCATGAGGCATATAACAAGAGAAGATTCTAAGACCTATTTACTAAAGAGGACCCTCTCCTTGGATTGGGATTAACTAGATGTTAAAAATTATGGTGTGTTTTGAAATTGTATAAAGTAAATATGGCTAAGCCAAAGAATATAGGCTCTTTGGACTGTGATGTAGATGTGAATTTACGATATGTTCTTGTAAGCATAAATTCAAAATTCGTACTGGAAATTTGAATTTATCTAATCTTTATTTTCAAATTTATGTCGCAACTCCAACGCGATGAACTTGATGGGATCCTATTCAGTCCTACCCCATCAACCAACAACACAAACAAAATTCCAAAACCAATCAACTCACAACAGCGAGCTGCCAGTTACAGTCCCAATTTAAGAAAAAAGGCCGTAAATCCTTTCGGAACCAAATCAAATGAGCGAACACAGGAAGACCTTACAGGACTTATCGAAGAAATCCCCTTCCCCCAAGACGACCTCTCCATTACTTCCTTTTCCCATTCCTCTAACTCTAATAACACTCCCCAAAAATTCGGTCAAACCATTGATAATTCCTCAGCACATGCCTTAGTCAATTTCGGAGGAATTTCAGAGAAGAAGCCACCTACAACCCAGCCCAACGCAAAGTCAGTTCCTAGACAAGCCCTGCAATTTTCTAGTGGCCATAGAGGACAAGCACTTCAGAATAGTGCTGGTGTGACCAGACCCCTCCACTTGAATTTCGAGAATTCATTGATTCCTGAGGAGATGACTGGAATGGAGTCTCTAACCCCTTCCCAGATGAAAAAGTGGACTGATAAGTTCGTTACTCCAGGCGATAGCAAGTCTATCTTCCCTGTAGTCACAGGCGTGGGAAGTATTGATGTCTCAGGTGAACATTCTCATAGTAAATTCAGGGAGGGTGATATGAGCAGGATGTCTGTTAATGACAACCAGAATACTATTGTGGATATTGATAACATTCACGAAAGAGAAGTGTCAACTAGCCATCACAAGGGCAGAGGAGTTGACAGTCTCAGACAGTCTATAGAAGAATCTAGGGCCAAGATCCAATTGAAGATCATCGAGGAACAGAAAAAGAAATTGGAACATGATCTGAATGTACAGAAAAAGATTTATACCAAGCTTGAACAAGAGAATATTGCTTTGAGCCAAAAAATCGGAGAAGTCACAGAACATTTGGAACTAATTAAGGGAAAATATGCCGACAAGTCAACTTTACAAGAACTCAGAGGTGCCGGACTCGAAAATGCCAGAATGCAGGTCAAGCAACTTAAGGGTGTCATTGAGAAGAAAGACGCCAAAATTAATGAATTAACAGCTATTATCGACAACCTCCAAAGGAACGAGAAAGCTTACACAGAGGCTGCTGAAGCCCAGATTGAGAATCTTCATCTTGAAATTGAAAGATATAAGATATTTGCCCAAAGCCATGCTAATAAGCTCAATGAGACTGAAGCCAAATACAGAGAGCATTATGAGAGACTTGCGGGAGAGATCCGTTCAAGGGATGCCCGTATTGAAGACCTGACAAGACAGCTAAATGAACATAGTAATCAAATCGCAAGACTTCAAAACGAAATTCATGGCAGACAAATGAAGATTGATGGTTTGACCACCACTCTCCAGGAGCATGCTAAGCTTCTAGAAGAGGCTATCCATAGCTCTGAGCAAAAGGAAGCTGAGATTGAGCGCCTCAAGAAACAACTTGAGACTATTAGAACTGATCAATACAATATTAACAACTTGCAGGTTGACAAGACCTGGGAGAATAAGTACTACGAGCTCGAGGAACAAATGAATACCAAATTACAACACAGCAAGGCCCAGATTATCAAGCTCAATGAGATCATTGCTCAACAAAAAGAACAACTTGCTAACATGCACGACAATATGATGGCCAACCCCATCGACATATCCCATACCTTCAGCAAAACTAATGGCTCCTTCAATAAATTCTCCACAGGAGCCTTCGAAAATCTCCTTCCTCCTGAGGAGCTCAATACTTCAAGACCTGCCATCACCAGAGAAGAAGAAATCAACCAAATTAAAGAAACTTATGAGAACCAAATCTCAATCTACACTACTCAAATCAAAGAACTCGAACAAAAGATCCAACAATTGGAATCAGCTCTTAACCAAAGAAATACTCAAGGCACCGAATCCCAAAGAGGTTCCGTCACTACCAATCCTCAAAAGACTGACAGAGTTACCGTATCTCAAGCCACAACCTATCTTGATCCTCTCTACCAGCTCATGGTGGACTTCAACATCTATGATCCTACCTGCTCTTCTTATGACGAGAATCTAAAGAAGCTCAAAGAACACATCCAGAACCTTACTGATTCAACTGAAAAGCTCCACGCTGAGGTCATGGAATACAAGAAGACCTTCATTAATCTTAATTCTGAGAATCACTATCTCAGAATTGAAAATGAGCAGCTCAAGGAAGAAAGTTCCGAAGCTAGGGAAAAAGAAACTGAGAAGAACAAGAAGATCACTGCTCTTCACAATGAAATCACAGACCTCAAGAGAACTATTGTAGGACTTGAGTCTCAGCTTAAAGCAGGTAACAGAAGCATTAGAAACAGTCCCTCAAAGGAGGCCAATGAATCCAAAATCCACGATCCTGAGTCCAATGAATACTATCACAAGTACAATCAGCTAGAACAAGAACACCAAAACCTGCAGGAAGAATACAGAGTGTGCCAAGAGAACTACAATAAGCTTAAGACTGATCATTACAATGTAGAAACTGAACTCAAAAGAGCTCAATTTGCCCTTCAAAAGGCCAAAGATGACATTGAACTCCTTAATCTACAGCTTCAGACTCAACAAGGAGCAGGAGAGAAGAGTCACTTCGATGAGATTAAGAAGACTCTTAACGAGAGAATTAAGAACTTGGAAGCTAAAAACGAGGAATTCATGCGTGAACTCACAGAAAAGGACTACAAGATCGCTGAACTTTCGGAACATTTGACCATCGCAAAGACTGAGAAAGAACATCTTCTCAAAGACGCTAATGCCACTCAAGAGGCCTTAAAAAAGAGCCTCAGTGAGAAGATTCAGTCTCTTGAAAAGAGGAACAAGGAGCTTATTGAGGATATGAAGTTCAAGAATACTGAACTTGAGGAAATCCGAATCAGATTCCAGGATCTTTTGATTAAGTACGAGGATGAGAAGAGCCAAAGAGAGAAGCTTATGGCCAACAAGGAATTCAAGATTTCTTCTCAGAGCGAGTTGGTAAAGCAGCTTGAAGAAGAAAATGTCAAGGCCCTTAAGGAAATTAACGCTCTTAAGGAGAAACTTGAGAGCAAGGCCTTAGAGTTGAACAAGTTAGCTACTGAAAAGAATACTCTTGCTCTTGAGAAGGAAAGACTGACCATCTTATTCCAACAGGAAAAGGGCAGTACCCTTCAGGCCTACCAACAAGAAGTGGAGGATTTGAAGAAAGATATTGCAGAACTCAACGAAGAAGTCACTAGACTTAGATCCCTTAGAGGTCAACTTGAAGAGAAGGACATTGAAAATCAAAAGAAGATTGCTCAACTTACCTCCAGCCTTAAGCAGAAGGAGACTGAGCTCAAGCATATTGTGGAAGGAGCTAGAAAGAAGGAAGAATCTGAGGCTCAAGTTTCTGCCGAATTGAATAATAAGAGCAAAGAGCTTGAAAAATTGAAGAGTTTGCACTCCCAGATGGAGAAGAATCTAGAGACCATCAAGGAGGAGAGAAACACCCTCAAGAAGAAGGTTGACGAGCTTGAGAAGGCAGCAAAGAAGACCCAGGAAGAGCTCAAGCAGAAGGAGGAGCAGCTTAAGCAACTTGAAGAAAAAGATCAAAAGAATATTCAATATTTGAGAGAAAAGGACAAGAAGAACGTTGAGTTGTTCAACGTTAACAAGAGCCTTCAAGAACAATTGAAAAACCTAGAGGAAACCCTCAATAACCTCAAGAAGGAGCACGAAAAGCAGACCAAGACCTTGGTCCAAAAGAATGCTGACCATAAGGCCTTACAACAGACCAACAAGAAGCTTGAAGAGAAGAACAATGAACTCAGTAATGAGATCATGGACTTGAATATCAAGCTTCAGAAGATGGAGCACGAGCTCTCTACTATTCAATTGCAGACCACTTTGAAGAGCACCAACCCCAGTGATGAAAGCTATATAGAAAAGGAGACAGCTAAGGAAGAAAAGCTTAGAGAACAAGAACTTGAAAATAAGAGATTGAGAGAAGAAGCTGCACAATTGGAGCAGACTAGAAGAGACTTCGAGGCCTTATTAGCAGATTTTGCACAGAAGGAAGCTGAATTTGAGAAGATCAAGAACAGCTTTGTCCAGAAGTTCATGAGCCAAAATGAAAAGATCGCCACCCTTGAAAAGAAGAACAATGCTCTTTTGGAAGAGACCAAGTTCTTGAATACTCAGCTCACCCTCCAGCAGAACAACAACGAGCTCCTCAAGGAACAAGTCAAGACCCTAGAGACAAGCCTTAGAAACATTCCCTTGCACACAGACTCTGACAGCGAAAATATGCCTCCTGAGGACCATGTGCATACATTTGCTTCCAGAATTACCGAGAAAGGATTCAGAGCTCTGAAAGAGAACTATGATGAAATGAACAGACACCATGATATTGACGAGCTTAGACCTCCCTATGACTACGACCCCAACCCCTTGAAATTGACCAATCAGACTTTCAAATCCTCTGCCTCTTTCAATCCTAAGGTTACCAATGTATTCCACAAGAATATTCTGGATGTCATCTCTCCTGAGATGCTTAGCATCGATGATACTGTCACATTGATGGTTGAGGTCATGAGAAGAGCCAGCCAAAGTGCCAAACTTGCTCAGATTTTGAGCAATAATGAGGAGTTCAAGAACTTGACTAGAAGCATAAAGAGGTATTCAGAGTATGCGGAAAGTGAGTATGCTTATGATAGCGTGAGTACTACTACTAGTGGGCAGGTCAGGAAACAATATAGATTCTCTACTGATTTGGAACTAAAAAGGTCTTCCAGGAACATTGAGGGAATGGTAAGGCGGACTGCTGAGGATATAACTTGAGGTTTTCTACTATGTTTATTTTCTTTTTGTATTAAATAAATGCATATGTGTAATAGAGATCATTATCTTATGTGATATGATTCTGTGAGAAAATACTTAAATTGTCCCAAGTTTATAAAAGCAAGCCTGAGTAATTCTATAAGGAAAATAACTAACAGAACAGAATATTCACTATTGAAAAATAGGTAATTAAATATACATGTTCTTCAGTTTCTTACACAATTTCCACTTTGATCTTCCTTCCAAAGATATTGATGGTGTCTCCCTCTACCTTGGACCAGTAGAAGAAAGAACTTCCATCTGCATACGAGATTCCTTTTGTACTAATTGTATTAAGGCATTGATCTCTGATTTTAAACACACTTCCAGTAGGAACCAAATTTAGATCCATAAAGGTCCCAATAAGCCTATTCCCAGCAGCATCTTGGCACTTGACTTCTGCTGTGATGAAGACATATTGTTCTGAGAGAACGGAAACGTCTAAGCTCGGTAATTTGCCCTCAAAATCACCTGAAACCATCAATACCTCAGGGGATATCGGGTACCCATCTGGACTAAACAATTTCCCCCATACTATATATTTCTTGAGACTGGGATAAAGATCCATCCACCTGACTAAGATCTGCCCTGTAGGGAGAAGTAATAACTTAGGGAAACCTAGTGGCCCTTGAGAAATGCCATTTAGCTGTACTTCTGGACTAATTTCATTGAAATATTGATCCAAAGTTTTCATATATACATGAATATCTCCAGTTTGAATGAAATGGCTTTCCCAAGCGATCATCACATTTCCATTAGGAAGCAAAATGCCTTGAACTCTCCTGTTATTATTTTCATTTGACAAAAAAATTCTAGTTTCATTAACTATAATTCCTTCTTGAGGATCCAACACTTTTCCATAGATATTTGTCTCGTTATTTTCTCCAACCTGATCCCATAAGACCATGAACCGCGAATTATTCAGATGAATTATACTCAGTTCAGAAAACCTGAGAAGAGGATTGTCTATTAGCTTGAATCTTTTCTTTATCACACCTCCATTCTCATCAATAATTCTTCCCCAAACCTCATACTTCGATTCATTATTTATAACTACCCATGAAATCAAGGAATTTCCTTGAGCTAAAGCGACAGTACGGGCTGTCACAATGTTATCAGAGGTTCGAATATCAGGAGTTTGAAGAACTCCATCTCCATTGACAATCCATGAATGCAAGCCTAGGCTACTATTATACCAAGTTAGAAGAGAAGTTTGATTATCAATTGACATTGCATTGAAAATGAGCTGGGTTTGGGAAGCATTAGGAGAAATAGGGAACTCAGGGATTAGCTCAGTAATATTAAAGGTCTTAGCTTCAGTGATATTAAGGATAGTTGAGGCAGTGCTATTTAGATAGCTCTTTGCGTTGATCGTGAGAATAACAGGAAGAATAATCTCAGGGACTTGAAGAAATGTAAAGACTCCATCAGTCCTTAATTGAATCCACTCGGGGAGGGGAGAACCGTCCTGGAGAGTAGCAGTGTAGGTTAGTTCAGGGCGAGGCTGATTGAAGGCAGTATAAGGAATAACCCAGGTATATATTCCCTCAGAAAAGTAAAGTGTGAGAGGAGGGATTGCTTTCAATGGTGCAAAGAAAAAGGAGGTTGGGGGAATATCAACTGATTGTGGATCTTCAGGTGCTGGAGCTGGCTCGGGTTCGGGTTCGGGCTCTGGTTCTGGTTCTGGAGGAATGTTAGGACTGATTGGATCTTCAAAGGGAGGAGTCTGGGGCACATCTGAACTCGTATCTTGTATTATTATGATAGAGATTATTTTCTCAGCTTGTTGCTCTCCATTTGATGCTATGACTTTGACATCTACAGTCTGAGGGTCGGGAGAGACTCCAGAGATAGTATCTGAGATATAGGAAAGCCAGGAAGGTAATGGGCTGCCATCCGCTAAGGTTACATTCACGCTGGTGATTGGCGGGTCTGATTCTGATGTGGGTGAGACAAGAATTGGAATGGAGAAAGGAACGTTTGTTAGGAAAGTGTAGGATGATTCCATGTTGATTGTAATAGGAGAAACGGGCGGATCTGTTGAATCTGGTGTTTGG
>Ga0065720_1019073_pt1 | contig 39722 bp, 45 predicted proteins | sample Thericmetagenome_FD_59107 | JGI IMG/M metagenome (GOLD analysis project Ga0065720, IMG submission 59107) | Thermophilic microbial communities from the Joint Bioenergy Institute, California, USA of rice/straw/compost enrichment - eDNA_2 v2... | ecosystem: Engineered > Solid waste > Grass >... | reverse complement strand
CATCTCGCGGCCCGGCCCGAATGGCGAGCCGTCGTCTCTCCACAAGTGGTTCAGCAAAATTTCCGACTACAAGGATGAATGGGAGACTAGGAATACCCTGATGGCGGCGGCGCTGGAGCAGGCCGCCCACGATAAGCACCTCCTTCTGACTGCTGAACGGTCGAGGCACGTTGAGCTTAAGTACCCCGAGTATGTAGCTCCCCCTCTCCGATACATGCTCGGCCAGGACTGGTCCTCTCAACACTATGCGCGGCCGGGCTGCGGTGGCTCAAGGCTCACGGACGGACTGGTCTTCTGTCCAGGCTGGAACCCGTTTGGTGATATGCAAGCTGACCACGTGATAGGGTGTTCTCCCACGGCTCGCCCTTCAACGTTCCAGCCGGATTCTATCCCAACCTTGACCATGTCATTGAGCACTACAGGAAGCAACATCTCGAGGAAGAAGAGCGCAAGGCGAAGAAGCTTGCGGCGGCTGCGGCTGCTGCTTCCGAAGCCCGCTAACAGCACTGGAAGGGTTTCTTCAATAATACGGTATACAACTGACCTAACCTCTGATCTCACCTGACCTTATCCACTTCTCTTGTGTTGCTTGTTTCCTGCGTGCCCCATGTACATAACCCAGGTACCACCCCCCCCTTACGGATTACCTGACAACACGCGGTGCCTTGCATTGCACATCGCACATTGTGCATTGGACGCCGAGCCATCGCCACTGCCCAACGCGGCATCCCCTCCTGCGACTCTCGTCCTCAGTATTTCCCAGCTTGTGCTTGTGCTTTCCCCGTCCCGTAGCCCCTGCCACACATACGCACACATACACACAGAGGCCGCCTTGCCGAGACGTGCTTCTACACGATTCCAGAGCTTCACTTGACTGGCTCCCCAGCACACCCTGATCTCGCTGCCGATGCACACCTCACCCGCCATTGCGATCCCGTCACCACCACACACCCAAACGAGTAGCTGACACGAGGGATGGCAAGTACCAGAGAAACGCTCGATTCCGACATTTTTGACGCCTCTAAACACTCCAAGGCATGTGTTGCGCCTCGTCATGCCGTTCCTTTCCCCGTCCATCCATTGCCCGCCCCTCGATTGTTCCTGTGATTGGCTTAATCCTTCCAGCAGACGGTTCCCCGCCGCTCAAGTTCCCCTTTCATTCTCATAACCATCTTGCAACCCCTTCTTTTCCTTTTTCTCATGCACACACCGGACGTAACCACAGCGCAGGCCTCATTTGTGAACACTGCTAGGCTGACACATCAGGTGCCTGTAATCCCAACAGCCGCCAGCCAAGTACTACAAGACCGCACCAAAAGATGCCCCTGCCATTCGCGTCGGCTTCGTAAGCCCCTCCGTGGGCTACGGACTGTTTGCGGCACGCGATTTTGAGAAGGATGAGTTCATCTTCCACGAGGCGCCGCTTATGACGGCCCTGTTCAACGAGAAGTTCTCCGAGGACAAGGCGCTGATGCGCAGCCAGGCGTGTGCCTACCGTGCTGCTCTCACGGCCCACCGCGACGTGACCACTATTGCCTTTCCGGTGCTCGCCGCACGCTTCGGGATAGCTCCGATGCCCTACGACCAAGCTGCCGACGTCTTGGCGCTCCATCTCGGCCGGAACTTGGTCCCGGGCCATGGACGTTTTGCCGGCTCAACGGTGACCCGCGAACAGTATGAAGCATATACAGGCTCCCTTCCCGTGGCTAATGACCCGTCCGAACGGGATATACGCTATGCATGTCTCGATTTTTTCAAGAACTACGCTTTCGAGGTCCACCACAGTACTCCTGGGAACTCGCTCATCGCCGCAACTCGGGAAGCTTGTGTCTATTTGCTGGGCTCTCTTATCAACCACTGCTGTACTCCCCCTCCGCCCTTGATTCCGAAGCCCAGGCTTTCTCTCCATCATAAAGACCACCACCGTCACCGTTGTCGGAATCGTAACAGCAACGTCAACCCTCACTCCGGCACCAATGGCAAGCCCGCAAGCTTCATATCTTCCCTATCATCCACTGTTGCCTCATCGGCCCCATCCTCCTCGTCCTCCTCCTCCACCACCTCCTCCTGTGACAATGATTACGAGAATCCTGAGCTTCTAGGCCCAAACTGCACCTGGCGCATTGGCCCATCGGGTCTTGCTAACTTCGTTCGCCCGCGACACCTCTGCGTTCAGGCCCGTCGCCGCATTCGTGCCGGGGAGCAGCTGACGTGGGACTACGGGAAACGGGAGAAGGGGTTTGAGTGCGAGTGCGACACATGCCGAGCCGGATTCTTGGCGGGACTGGGCCACCACTGCGGCGTGTTGTGAAGAGCGGCCGCCGCTGCCGCCAGGGTAAGGACTGCGGTAGGATTTCTGTCGTCATGGGTGAGAGCGTGCAAGTTGGGAGATGTCGCAGCTGTGATACCATCCAGAACGCTTAGCTGGAAGGGCCTGAAAGCAGGGCTGAAGTCTAAATTCGGCCCGCTTCCAAAAGCCTCATCCCAGAAAGAACAGGAAATCAAACTTAATGTGGCTGTCAAAGTTGGCTTCCGCTGCAAAGCGTTTGGGCCAGCCAGCCAGGTAATCAGGATGCTCTGTTGGCTCAGATGCCGATGCGAGGAAGTGAGCTGGCTTCGAGGTATCCAATCTGCGGCCCTGCTCATCATCTGGTCTCTGCTGGAATACGCAATCCAAGTGTTGGGGAAGTACTTATGGATATTGGGTCTAGATGTTTTGGTCGAGGTCAACGGTTGCCCATAGAAGACTTGTGGTGTAACCGAAGAAATGGGACACTGAGAAGTCATTGGCAGTTTGCAAAGACATCATACACAGTTAGCAGATAACATGTGTTTGGAACAATACCATTTGATCCTTGGTCATCAAGTCATTCATTTTTCTTGGCCCAGGATGCAGCACTCGAATTGCTCTTTGAACTATCTCGTGGTCCCTCCAAGATAGCCCAGGCACTGTGGCATCAGAATAACGCCCATGAGCAGAACCGTGTCCCTTTTTGCCGACTCCATGATTGACTGAATGCAAGAACCACCCATAACCCACAGCCCCTTACTTCAGAGGAATGAAACGAGAAGAGTGCGTGGCACCAATACCGGGCCTACCGTGCTTGACAGGCTTGCTAAAAGGGGTGTTAGCTTTCGGTCAAGTTCCTCCCAGCCTAGATCAGTAGAAGACCACATACTATGTGATGGAGAACTCGCCAAGGTAGTGGCCAACCATCTCAGGCTTGATCTCCACCTGGTTGAACTCCTTTCCGGAGTAGATGCCGATAACGCTGCCAATCATCTCAGGCACGACGATCATATCACGCAGATGAGTCTTGACAAGCTCAGGCTTCTCGTTTGGCTTAGCCTCCTGCTTAGCCTTGCGCAGCTTCTTGATGAGGCCGAGAGGGCGGCGCTTCAGACCCCGGTTGATCTTTCTCCGCGCGCGGGCGTGGAGGACGTTCCGGAGCTCATCGGAGTCGAGGTCGAGCAGGCTGTCAAGCAGGGTTCGGTGTTAGCCTTGTTGATTCGCCAATTTCGGTAGAGATGTAATCGTTCAAAGTCCTGAAGCAATCCTCCATTTTTCCGGGTCTTGTGATTCATGCCACCGTGGAATCGCCCGTTCTACCAACGGCAGCATTCGCAGAGAATGCTGTGAGTTCGGGAATCACGTACGCCTCAAGGTCGATACCGCGGTAGGAGAACTTGCGGAAGGTGCGCTTCTTCTTCAGCTCAGCGGCCTCCTCGGCATTCTGTCGTCCCCATTGTCAGCTCCAATTTCTTAAAACCAGACGTGTCAAACTGCAAAGCTGAAGGCACTCAGAGCCGAAGGATTGTTTCGAACGAGTCAAGCATGGGGGAACATACGTATTCGGTGTCAGCCATTTTTGCGGTTCTTGGGATGATCACGATCTCGCTCGACTCGATAGTGCTGCGTATCGAAGAGCGAAATTCTGCTTGTCGCGATGAGGAAGTGGATTTGACAGTAGGAGGAGTCGCAGGCGCTCGTCGTGAATGATGGTTGGATGGCAGATTGCTCAGCCCCACTCACAAAAATTCATAGGGTTCTGTGCCCTCTTTCACGCCACTCGCCCCCGCCCACTTTAAAGCGGGTCATATGTGGCTCAACTGAGGCTGGATATGCTTACATAATGAGGCGCCCTTCATGGCAAAGCCCCAGGCACCAACCCCATGCAGCAGCTCGTCCTCATGGCAAACGTTCATTCAGGACCGCACTCAATCTTGATACCGCCTGGTGCATTCTAGTCATCTTCATCTTGAACATCATTTTATCAATTTCTTTGCCAGAAGACGTATCTTGTCTTGGCATCTTGCAGACAGTAGCATCGCAACAGTCCAGCTCAACAGTTCTCGATACCATTGGAGTCACCAACTTCAAGATAGACATCTTAACAAGTTCTCACTTTTTTCCAAGGCTTGGTCAGTCAGCAGCCAGTTTCCACAAAATATCCTGATTCTCTCACTGTTTCTCATTTGATATACCTACTCGAGCTACTGCGTGCGATTCTGGATTTCTCACTTCCAAGAAGCTATGTACAATCCTGAGAGTTTTAAAACTCTGTCAATCACCACTTGCTTTCCATTGCCTCAGAAGGTTCTACTAAAGCTTCAGATGCGCTGGAAGACTGATAAGCTCGAAAGCGCCTGTCCGAACTGTGTGAACATGGTGTTGTCCGCGCAAGACGAGCCCAGGTTAGCATTGTGAATCCAGGCCGGTTCCCAGTAGAACAGACCAACTCCACGATTCACCGATGATACCACATTTGCTACAGATGTTATATATTGAACCTGACCGGCAGCCGAAAAAGGGATGTTTTTAACGTCGTTTGGGAAAGCATATCTGGGGTTTGGGCAAGAGGTAGGCCAATTAGTCTCGACCACGGCGACCTCCTTGCCCCAAGTGTTGACCATATTGGTCAAGCTTGATCTGAGCGAGTCTAGAGTTGCCGAAGAAGAGTAGAATGGGTAAAACGATACGCCCATCATGTCAAAGTCGGATGACACAAACGGGCCCTGTTTCAAGACGTTGGTGTACCAATAGTTTTGGGTTGCCCAGTTCCTTCATCGAGTCAGTCTCCTCTTGCTTTATCTCTCCCCGGGCCGTAACAAGTAATGCAACTTACCAGCCATTGTCAAGATGAACCATAATTTTGGGTTTCGGATTGAGTCTTGAGTCCTTGATACCCCACGCGGCTGAGTGCAGTAGCCGCGCGATGTTGTACCAGTTGTTTGTTCTGCCAGTAGGCCAGAGGAAACCGGCGGTAATTTCGTTTCCAATTTGCACAATTACGGGATTAATGCCAGAGTCTGCGAACCGATTGCACACATCCAGCGTGTAGTTGTATAGCTTCCACGAAAGGTTATCAATATCCTGAGGCCAGCCAGACGGGATGGCTTGATGAGCAGGGTCTGCCCATGTGTCGCTGTAGTGGAAGTCTAGGTAGACGTTAAGACCAACTGCTCTGGCTCTCCTTGCGATCTGGATGTTGTACTCAAGGTTGTAGTTCCCATCTCTAGGGTTGACCCAAATCCTTTGTCGGACCGTGTTGACGCCGTTTTCGACTAGAATTCTTTCCAATGGCATTGCTTGGCCATTAACATTCTTGTAGTTGACTCCCGCCCTCTCCTCAACGAGAACAGAGGACCAGTCTACTCCCCTGTACTGGAGAGCGTGAACGGTGGAGAGGCCAAACAAGACGACCGACGAGAAAAACTTCAAGATCATTATGTCGAATCTTCAAGCTTTCTGTGTCAAACACGATCCGCTGATACTGGGCTAAGAGTAGCAAGTCCGGGGAGCAAAGGAGGATTGCGGGACGCCGGTCCCAGATAACATGCATTCTCCTTTAGTCTCCTATTTGGTCCCCGCAAAACAATGACATCTTTCGGCATATCACAACTTCCAACATGGAGAACATTTCTGCACAGCGACGGCATCATCTTGGCCGAGGTAACCTGATGGGGATGGCGATTGCCCCATGGAGATTGCGATGCTGCAACATCAGGGGCAAAAGTTTCTCCCCTGGCGGAAAGGTGCCCGTATGAATGAGCAAGAAGCGGGAGTCCGAGATCCTCCTCCCGTTAGCGCTTAATAAGGTTGCTGTCATTCATATACCCCAGACTAGGGAATGGTGCGTTTCCACGGCTTAAAACTACCACCAATCACACCCCAGGTTCGGTTGCTGTCCTTCCGAAGGCTACGTCGGCGCTACTACCCGGATTTCCTGACACAACGAGCGCCCTCATGGTGTTCTTTATTGCTATTGTATGTTCCGTGGCACAATGGGCATCTCAGCACGGTAGGGAACTCTTGCACGAGCTGAGGCCTTCCGTGTCCACAACCATTTCTTGTGACTGCTCCCTTTGCCAAATCCATATGATCGTACAGTTTTGTATCTGCCCTGGTGTCAATTAGCTTTCACCTTCTGGATATCCCCCTCGTCCCGGACTTTTTTTTTTAAAGCAATGGATAGTCTCTTTATAATAGGTAACCATAGCAGGTAACCATACAGATGTCTGAGCCAAACGTTTCCCTCAAATCCAGTTATAAGAATAGAGAAGAGAAAGAAAAGCACGAAAGGATGAAAAGGTGGACCGAACAAAAAAGCGAAGATAACGTGATTTTTGCGCTCGAGCTTTCTTTTGAGCTAACATAAAGATATCTTGAGTAGTCCGTAGGCATCCGAGAGTGACGTGCGCGAGTTATTCTAATACCTATGGATTCAAGACCCAGGCCTGTGGTACGAAGAGGATGTGTCAGATGTCATACTGCCAAGGTCTCTGTTATTTCAGGGCAGCTTGGCTTTTGAAGATCGGAAAGTTTGCACGGATCCATCGTTATATGCTTCTATGGCTAGTGTGCAACTGGGGTTACGTATTATCTGGTTAAGGCGTTGAATGAAAGAATTAGTGTATTAATTTGGTGAGCAGACAACCTGCACCAAGTAGCGTTTGAGTCTCTTATACTTGACTTGGCAGCTTGAGTTGGTGCTTGAGTGAGCGTACGTTCTTGTCATGCATAGCATCCAGTCGCTAAAGGCTCGCAACTCTCCAGGATGCTGGTAGGAATTGCTAAGTTGTCCGCGGTGGCCTGCAGGCAGGCTGCAACAACTTTTGAAGATCCACAGAGTCACTTGTGTACAACGGTACATGGAATCTCAAATCCTCGGTCCTCCCCGCGCGAAAAGCATCCGTCCTCAGTTTGATACCCCCATGTCTTCCCCCTTCAAAATGCATTGTAATTCCTTGAGCAGTCGTTTCAGAAACGGGTCCCCATTCCTATAGTGGTTGCAAAGTTCAAAAGCGTATAAATGTACAAGCAGCTTCCAAAGCCGCAGTTTTGGTCTGAAGCTTGGCGGCGTAGCTTACATTGAAGTTCAATGCGGGACCCGGGAAAGCTAGCACAGGCTAGCGCGTCCGTACACAGCTACCTCCAGGCATTACTGCGTCTCTCTATCTTTCTCTGCTTAAACCCTCCCAACTTCACTTTGGACCAAAGAATCACCGTAGTCGCAAGATAACTAGAAGCTTGGCTACCACCCGCGTGTCGGAAATCAACATCTAACAGCATGAGTGTCTGAATAAGCCTGACAAGTCGAATAAGTAAATCCCGACAGCGTTACGGAGAACGCGGTTCATACTCTGTATCGAAAAATGTTGTCCTCTAGGCGTCTTCGCGCTTACATGTACATCACTCTGGCAGCCGTCGTTCTGCTGCTCTTCTTTACGTCGCATGCTCGGCATGATCGCGATACCGAATTGGCATCTATCCGGGACTTTTACACCAAGACGCGTAATGCCATGGACAGAGCACATGACACCCCCTCCGCACAGCAACCCTTCACCCATGACACCGATGCCGATGGCGACATTGACGAAGACGACCTGAGGCTCGAAAAAGAAATGGCAGAGAGGCTTCGACAAGCAGAGAAGATAGCGAAGGATAATGCAAACGCAAAATCCCCCCATAAACCCGATGCACCGGAAGATGTGATAGGTGTGGGAAGCTCTGCCAAAGGCCAGGACCCGGGAACCAAAGAAAACAAGCCAGCCAAGTTAGATGGAGAAGACGAGCGACTCGTGGAAATGGAACTAGATTCTATTCTCAAGAAATCACCAAGTAAGCATCCTGGCGCTGCTCGAACCCTGTTGTTTCATCCATGCTGATGATCTCTCGCACCATAGTCATCATTTTCTCCAAATCATACTGTCCCTACTCGAAGCGCGCAAAAGGGATTTTATTGGAGAAGTACGTGATCGAGCCTGCCCCCTACGTTGTCGAGTTGGACCTTCACCCTCTGGGCCCGAAAATTCAGTCCAGACTTGCAGAAATGACGGGCAGGAAAACTGTTCCAAACATCATGATATATGGCCAGAGCATTGGAGGTGGCGACGAAATTGCAGCCTTGGACAAAGAAAAGAGTCTGGCGGACAAGATCACTTCTCTTGGCAAAGACCGCATCAATGTGTCGGAACGGTTTGTTGGAAGTCTTCCCAATGCAAGCTAACTGGGTCAGAAGATGACAAGAAGTCCCTCAGATCACCGAAGATGGTTGTCTGGACTGCAGGTCCTTGTTGACGGAGACTCGAAGCGTTGATTGGCGATCGGGACATTCCCAACTTCTTGGACATTTGATATGTTCGATTGGCCGATCCCTCCTTCTTTAGGTGCGCCGGTCTGATGGGTAGCACCACATCATCATCGCCAATCCCTCGTTACGCTTGGCCAACAACTCTCGATAACAAGTCTGCCACGCACTGACACTTGGTCGTCATTCAGCTTCTCACAATATCTTAGGTTATTGAGCCTGGCCTCTTCCAGCACTCTAAGGCTTGAACCACTTAAAAGGGCAGTTGACCGATTTTCAATCCAGGGGGGATGGTGTAACTAAATTGTTGTCAAAGAAAGGCCCAGGGCTGAGGTGCCTTTCAGGGTTATAATTGTTGGGTAGACGAGGGGATCTGGGACACGAAGTTATTTGGACAACGGCTTTGGACAGCCGGGAGCATGTTGGCGCTTATCTGCCTACCTACATAATTGGCTTCCGTCATTGGACTGCATGCTCGACACAGCTGGTTTTTGTCACTTCAGCCATACTACGGCTGACGAACACTTGAGGATTTCTACTGAGAACAAAACCGTGGTTGCCCGTGCCCAGGCACAGTGTGAGTGCCATATTAATCGCTGACATGAAACTATACACAGAGTGGTGAAGGTGTATCGCAGTTCCTTGCATTGGTACAGAGTAGAACCATATGCGTGGGTGTAATAAAAGTGTTTGTAGCAAGGAGCAAAGGGTGCTGCTGTGTAACATATGTTCTGGTACGTGCTGTCTTGTGTAGTCTACCTAGTTCTGCCTGCTTCAATCGTGGCCTAGGTGCCTTAGGTGTCTTAGCTGTTCGATGTTGGATGGTTCCTCAGTTGCGATCTTTGGTTGCTTTCACATGCAAAATCGGAAACCTGTAACCAGGCAACCCCACACATGCACCCCTGCGTCATTGCTCGCGGGTGGACTTGGCGCGTCAGAGCGAGGAGACCAGGAGGGCGCGGCGCTGATTGATCATTGATGAGCCGACCAGTGCCGCCCCGCACTCATCCATGGCCGATGGCACATGCCACGGTCCGAGTTAGTGTGCTCGTCATCCGGGCACAGAACGCCGCGGCCGAGTTGCCGCCCCGATGGGCAACCCCGACCAACTTTGTCCATCTCTTGCCGTCCCGAGTCGGCCATCCCTCCAGACCTCGATCCGCTCCCCGATGAGTTAGGCATCGGTCTTTCGCCGTCCCCTGCCGGAGCGTTGTGTGCTTAAGTGCGCACCGATCCCCAGCCCAGTGCCCACAGCGCCGTCAGCCAACTGCGCGCCGCGCCATAGCACCACCAGCCCATTTCCTCAATCCCCCGAATTGCCGAGGCAAACATGTCCGGCGCGCTCGAGAGCGTCAAGGTACGCATTCCATTCTGTGAGCTCGCCGTCGACGGCGATGCCAGCATGTTTGCCTCGTTTGCTGACAATCGCAACGCAGACTGCCATCGAGCGCGTGGTCCTCGACCCGAAATACCATGATCTCTTGGCCATCGTCAAGGGCGCCCGAAATGGTGCCGTCTATGGCACAAAAGTGCGCTTTCCGCACGCACTTGTGTACGTCCATCCGTTTATGCTGGCGACGGCAGCGCTGATATGTGTTGCTGCTCGTTGACTGGAAGGTTGCGAAAAGGCTGACACACCGACTTCAGGATGATCATGCTCTTTCGCTCTGGAACGTATGCGATACTTTTCTCTCCTCTTGCCAGCACTGGTGTTTCAGCTAACTGTTGACCGAATATAGTTTCCGCGAAAAGGCCTGGCTAATTTTCCGTGCCACGAGAACGCACGCACGCAACCTGGCCAAGTTTGCAACCATCTACAAGGCAACCTGCCTACTTCTGAAGCACTTTGGTCCTACGCCAGGCAAAGAAGGTAAGCGCTGCCCCAACAATGCACCTTTCCTGCCGTACCCAGCGTTCATTGTTCTGACCTCATCTCCCGTTCTCAGGCCCTTACGATAGTTTCATCGCCGGTTTGCTCGGCGGATACATTGTTTTCGGCCAGCGGTCGAAGCGTACGGGGCGCATCTCCAGTGTTAGCCAGCAGATTGTCATCTACGTATTCGCGCGTGTCGCTCTCGCATTAGCTCGTCTGGCGGTCAAGCCCGGCTATGGGCTGCCCGTCGTTTCGGAGCAGTCGCGCAGCGCCGTCATTAGCCACTACGCCTGGCCCGTGTTCGCCAGCCTGTCCTGGGCTCTTGTCATGCATCTCTTCCGTTGGCACCCAGCCGAGTTGCAGCCTAGTCTACGCAGCAGCATGACGTATATCTATGCCAACTCTGACGAGTGGGACTGCTTGAGAAACTTTATATGGCACAACAAATGAGCACTGGCTTGCGGATGCTGAAAGGATTCTTTGGAGGTTTTAGGGCGCTGTTGCTTTTATTGGCGTTTAGGACCTTAGAGGTTTGCGCTCGTGTTGGGTTGTTGGGTTAGCTATTCTAGTCAGCTAGTTTACTTCAGCATGTACATCAGACTGTATGGCCGGCTGGGCCGTGTCCCGACTGTCCGCAAGGTCTTGGTTAGACTGTAGTAAAGCGAGGGAGAGATTTCCATTGAACACGGGCACCAAGTTACCTGCTGTAACTATCTCTGTATACGTTGCTCACGGAGCATGGGTTACAATGCAATGATTCTGTCCTATATACGCTTGATTGCCGTCTTGAGCCTTCCTAGTCTATCAATAAAGCAGATGCTGAGTACCAGTCGGCTTTCCATTTTTTTGTCAATGATTTCTCATGCCTCTTCCATGTCTTACAATGGATGTCCATTGCAGATTGCATAACCAAGGCATCATAGATTTAGAAAAGAAGCTCGAGTCGAAACCAGAAGAAACGCTGCTTCATGCACAACCAGAAAAGATGAACTTCGCAGCTTGGTTCCACAGTTACCCTCCTTTTTTGTGCATTGCCTTGATATCCGAGCTTACAATTAAACCAGTGCAGATGGACTCCAATGGCCAAGTCGAACCATGCACACCAGCAACATTTTGTTTGTTTTTGTTCCCAAGAAAAAAAGACGACAGATTGGCCACAAGACTTGGGAGCTAGCCGCTTAAGGAACACCCAGTGAATGAACTATCGACCCAATCTCTCCAACACCAAACGCCAATGTAAAAGCCCAAATATTTATCCCCCTCTGCCCCTTGCCATCCAGCTTAACATGTTTCGCATAAAGTGGAGGAACTTCAAACAAGGAGGACAGCATTGACGCATCCATCGTTCTGGAGTATGACCGCGTTAGACATATAATAAAGGACACCAGACTCGCTGCAAACTACTTTCAAAAACGACATACCTCTGGATTGTTCGTAATCTGAGCATAACGACCCCATGCGATCTTGCCAGATGCGGTGACAATACCAAGGTCGGAGACATTGACTTCGATGCTGTGCGGTAGTGAGTGACCAACGATCCAACACTTCCAGGGACCAAATCACTGCTGGGAAATATAACTTACATTGTGCCTTTTGTGAGGACACCGAGCTGTGTATACAGCGGATTGCTGGGGTTCTTCTTGACGCTGAGGATAGGAAGCTGGACAGTGACATTGAGCGTCGGGTGGGTGACGTTGGCCTTCTTGTAGCGAAGACCCATCGGCCGGATGAAGCCTGCCCTTTGTTTAGCACGTATGCACAACTATCACCTACTAATTTGCGCGAAAGAAAGGCCACATCTGTTGCAGGAACACATAAAGAGAGCTCGGAGGACTTACGTTCGTATTTGACTGGCCGTCTGGTGAAATCGGGACCAACAAACGTCGGCTGGAATCGAGGTTAGCAACGTAATTGCTATCAGGGGTATATTGATTAACCGGACCTTTGTAACGATGCGCTTCCAACCTGTTGAATCGGAAATTAGCCAAGTCTTCGAAACAACAACGTACCCCTTCCAGGGCATCGCCCAAATGGAGTCTTACCCTTCTTGTGTGTCTTCTTGCCCGTCTTGACACTGAAGTTCCACTCTTGTCAGTAAAAGCCTCCCCAGCGTGTCGCTGCCAACCCAGGCAAAGTATGACGTACACCTTGAACATCTCTTCTTCGCTGATGCCCCTGACCTTGGGGATGGGTACAGAGAACCGCGCGGCCTTCTCGGCCCTCTTGTTCTTGATCTGAGAGCTGAGTGCTTTGGCAGTGGTTGGGTTGGCACGATCGAGCAGGTAGGAAGGGATGGGGTCGGAGGGCTCCTTTTCGGCCGGGCGACCCTTGACATTACGTTCCTCGTGTTGCTTGATAGCCTTGCGCATCTGAATCTTTTGGGCATGACGCTGTTTCGCGTACAGCTTCGCCCTCAGGCCACGCAGATTCTGCGCATTTTCGCTGTTCTTGTGACCCTCACGAGCTGCTTTTTTGCGCGCCCGCTCCTCGGCGTCCAGGCGCCGGCCGTGGAGCTTGCGGTGCCTTTCTAGTTGCCTTGGTTAGCATCGGTGTCAAGACCAAGGGCAGGACGGGCTCGATGCGTCATCTGAGAAACTGTATGGCATTCAATGGGGTATGGCGTCGAGCCAAGATGGCTAACTCACCAATATATTCGTTCTGGGGCTATATTCCCCAACAGATGGTCAGCAATGTTTTGTATACACAACAGGAGAGGGGGCGAGACTTACCATGGCGACTGTCTCTGTTTTCGGCGAAAGGGGGATAAGATGCTAATGAACTGAGCCAGATGGTAATATCTGGCCAGCGATGGATTGACCTTCTCTGCCTGGAGGACGGCACGTAAGCAATTTGGAGGACCGCGATCAACTACCAAGGTTTCGCACGGTCTCCTGGAAAAATTACCTACCCTGGATTGGGCTGATAGCTTATCGACTTGTCAAGTGGTGGGCGTGGTGGGGACGTTGTTGTGCTATGATTGGTTGATCCATCCTAATGCACGGATCAAGCAGCATGGAAGACTGGTCACTTCATCCCTCTACTCTCTTAGCGGTGGGCACGGTGAGCTCGGTAAGCCCGGTGAGCATGATGAGCATGATGCACATGATGCAAACAATCAGGACGGTTACTCTGGTAATGACGGGGCACTAGAGATTCACCACAACTCTGTTCAGGATCTCAGGGATGAAATACCTAAACACAGCCCTTAGTTAATGGGTTGTTGAAACCACATCACTAAGCACATGTCCACCTCCTCTGGGTTGTATCCCCTCAACCTTTTGCTGCCAACCAAGCTTAGGTGGATGAGATGTAAACAAACGAACCAAATATCTCGGGTTATCGAAGGGCTTTTCGCTAAGCAGGTCTTTACCCTTGAATGTAGGCAGCAGCTGTCGGGTGCAAGTGTGACTGGGTCGTGTCAGGCTCACACATAAACTCTCATCAAAATGCTTGCCTACCCCAAATTGTCAAGATTAGAGAATACAATGCGTAAGCTCTGATGACATATCTGCCCTGGTTACGCAGGGGAAAAATTGTCCTTGAACCGATCCCTCCCTTGCCGCCGAGCCAAAACTCCGATGCTGATGCTGGGAATCTGGGAATCCACTCTAAGTCTCAACGCCATGCCATGGAAACTCTGCAAACAACCCAATTAAGAGCAAACTTCCCCAAGTGAACTTCCCAAATGCAATCCGGATGCGCCAAAACCTGCTCCCCTCTCTACTATTGACAATTAGATCAAAAAAAAAAAAAAACAAACTGACAGAGCCCGAAGAGTGGACGATACCATTTCAGCGACTGCCGCTCTTGGCTTTAGCTTGTTCCAACAGCCTCCGCTTCCTCTCTTCCTTTTCTCGCTTTAGCCGCCTCTCAAGGGCTTCCTGCTCTTCATCCTCCAGCCGCGCGGCGCGTTCGGCTGCCAACTCCTCATCTTCAATGTCCGAAAGCCCGGCTTCCATATCCGACTCGTCGTCGTAGGAGTCATATCTGTACCGATGTGCGTAGCCATCCTCTTCATCCTCGTCGTACTCGATAAAGTCATCAAGGTCATCATCATCGTCTTCATATCTCCGCCGCGGCGCGGAAAGAGGCCCTCCATATCGCGACGTGCTCCGAGGTCTGTCACCTAAGCTTGAGTTGCCACTCGCTCCTCCTTTAGCGGTTGTCGATGGGTTTGATCTTGGCCGTGCAGTACCCATATAGCCTGTCGTTGCCATCGCGGCCTTCTTGAGTTTCTTCTCTGGAGCAGCGACGGCTGTCTTCTTACCCGCTGCAGCATCAGACGAACCTCCACTCCGGGCTTCCGGTGCCTGGCTGGTTCGATTCTGAGCTGACGTCACAACCGCGCTTCCCTTGCCCGGAGTCGACGGTTTTGTAGCGATGGTTTTGGGCTTGGACGCATCCCCGACTTTCAAGTCTTTTCGTTCACGCTCAATAGACTTGTGCTGAATTTTTCCAAGTGACTCTCGCAACTCCGAGTTGGCTTTTGCCCGCGCCATGATTTCTGCATATGAACGCTTCTTTGGAGGAGCCGAGCTCGTCGCAGAAGGGCGGCTGGCTGATGTTTGGGAGGGAACAGCTTTGTGTCCGTTCGAGGGCGTTGTGCTGGTGGTGCCGGAAGTCTTGGAAACGATAGCTTTAGATGCAGAAGCAGTTGGCTTCTCGCTGACGGATTTACTTGTCTGGGAACGCGATACCAGAGACGGCTTGTCTGGCTTGTCTGGCTTGTCGCCAGCGCGGTCGAGCGATCGTTCTGCCACCCGAGAAGGGAGCTTTGAGTTGTCACCGCTTGGCTTCAAGGGCTGATCCGCGGTGCCAGCTGGGCGGGGTTTCTTTGGGCCATCTCCTCGAAGCTCATTGTCGGCTTTCCGTTTTGGCTGCACGACGGTCGAGCGGGGAGCTGGGGTTGCTGAAGGCGTGGCCTTTTCGCCTGTAATGGAGGCAAGTAACTCAGAAATCTAAGGCATGTGACTCTTAGCATTTAGTACAATCATCAAAAATGATATGGCATGACCTACTGTCATGTTAAAATGTGTCGGACCGTTCTGGTCTTGTATGGCGCAATTTGCGTGATCCCCTCCCCGGCCTCGCACTTAGGCTCACTGCCAAGTCATTGAGCACCCATCAAGTTGATGCTTGCGACTTTGCCACTTCGTTCCCCCTCTTTTGCTGAACGAAAAACTCCGATCAGAACTGCCAAGCCGATAATTTTGGGAAGTCAGGAAATGCGAACTGTGGAATTTTGCGTTTGGGAGGTGCGCTGCGATCGAAGGCGAGCCGCTCAGGTATGAAAACAATGGAGTTTGCGTGGTCGAGGGAGAGCGCCTTCCAGGTTGGCAGACAGCCGCTTTTTAAGTTCCAGAGGGGCCCTAGAATCACCCAATGACAAAACACGCCCAAGCTTATGACAGACCCACAACGCGGCGACGGGAGTTGCTCTTGGCGCTGGGCTTATGAAGTGGCAGGGGATCGGAGAAGAACAAGCGCACACAAAGCACAGACTTCGATGCAGACCCCACTGTCACCCTGGGCCAGGGTTGTTGCAGGTAGCCTTCGGTAGAAAGTTTAACCGTGTCCCGAGCTTTGGTCGAAGGTTCCACCCTCGGATCGCTGGACCCTTTTTTTGGATTACATCAGCAGGCAACGCACCAAAGGCCTTTGCTGCCCTAAATTTCCCAGTCATGTGACAAGCGGGGCAGAATCTCACTCACAATTACAGAATTGGAAAATAAAATCGACTTTCTCCAGAACTTCCCTGGACTGGTTATCTCCCATTCAGCAGAAGCAAGAAGAGTCTTTCTCCGCCCAATTTGCGGTTAAACCTGATTGACATCTCTTGTTCTCTACCGCTCCTCCCACCAGGTGAGCATTCATTGCCCTCATCCTGCAGCCACCATTTTTCCCAGCTCGCAATTTCTGACAAAGTTTTGGCCTTGACCCAATAGTCAAAATGAAGCACCTCGCCGCTTACCTTCTTCTCGGCCTCGGCGGCAACGCCTCGCCTTCTGCCGCCGACATCAAGGCCGTCCTCGAGTCGGTTGGTATTGAGGCTGACAACGAGCGCCTCGAGAAGCTCCTGTCTGAGCTCCAGGGCAAGGACATCAACCAGGTACGCTTGATCAGCTTGTTAGCTCAAGGATGCGCACAGAGGGTGATTGCTAACACATGTTTTTGCAGCTGATTGCCGAGGGCTCCTCCAAGCTCGCCTCTGTCCCGTCTGGCGGCGCTGCCGTTGCTGCTGCCGCCGGCGGTGCTGCCGCTGGTGGCGCTGCTGCTGAGGCTCCTAAGGAGGAGGAGAAGAAGGAAGAGGGTATGTTGCATGCTTTTATCAATGCAGTTATTATAGATAAGCTAACAAATGTGCAGAGAAGGAGGAGTCGGACGAGGATATGGGCTTCGGTCTCTTCGACTAAGCAATCAACATCCCCAAGACGATGTATTACGAGGCCCAACTTTCCGAGGAAACACTCAGCTTTGGTCGCCCGTTCATATATTCCCTTTTATGACAGATGTCTTTGGGAGGGGATTCGGGTATCATGACATTGGGAAATCTGCCGATAACAGCCTACAGTGGTCTGTGGATGGAATAATACCCAGCTGGCTTTCTTCGGATCCACCGTTGTCTCGTGCCGCCACCACTCTTGGTGCCATTGCAGTGCTATTATGCCCCAGAACGGAATGCCTGCCCATAACCGTCTGCTTGAACATGAACCGACACCCTTGGTTGTACTGTGAACTTTCTAAGCGGGTGCTTTAGTCTAGGTGCTACCCCTTTGGAAACCATGCTAGTGAGAGCTTATGATTTTCTGAAGACCGTGGCACAACTGTAAATTGATCACTACCGACGGATGCAGCCTCTGTTATGGCATTTTGCTTCTGCATCCATGCCTGAACCCGCTGATTGGCTTCTGGTGGTAGTCAACAGACTCCGTTTTGCACTCGCTCACTCTCCACTACTTTAAGCATTTGGCATCAACTTGTGAGACAGTCTGGTTGATTGATCAAGCGGGGTGATAATTCCTTAGTTGTTCATTTTCAGAGGCTCTGGATTTTGGCTTGCTGATCTACAGGTAATGGCGGTGTTGGCCTTGTTTAAGTACCTGTGATGCAGACAATACTAGGTGTCTCTAGGGCTTATTTTAATCAGAAAACGGATTACATAGCTGTTTGGTAGCACTCAGTGAAACCGGGTCCCCGTCAGCTCATCAGAGTCACCGGTACATGTTATCCACAATCCTATCATCTGGAACTGGGTTAATATTCTTGTTGAGAACTCTTCTGACATGTTTCCCTGTATGACTAGTCTCTATTCCTCCGGCGCTATCATGTCCGGTTTCTGCACTGGCAACCCATCCAACTTTCCGTCGCCATTAAACAGTGCATCAGCCAATGAGCGCCAAACACAAATTCAATGGTAATTCCATCCCGCTTGTTGTATATTGTGTCCAGCTCCCTCTGTCTTTAATGGCTGGGGAAGATCCTGCGCCTGCGACGCGAGTGTTATACATCCTTTGGCTGGCGTGTACGGTCCAATCTAATCCGTTCTTTTACAACTATGACCAGTTATGGTCAACCTATGTGGTCATTCTGCTCGGCGTTGATTTGGTTGTTGTACGATCTTGGTTAGGTGGTAGAAGTTAACACAGCCGGCCAGTTAATATTAGAGTATTCGTCTGCTCCGACAGCTGAAGATTCTTAAAATCTGTGAGCGCCATAACGTCAGTCATCCCTCATGTAATATATCACGCTTCAAATTTATTTCACACCCCTATCAGACCCTGAGGCCCATCGGCGGTCACCATGTCTGGTGCTGTATGAATTATGGAGGGTTCGGGACTTGGACAATGTTGGGGTACGTACCATCGGTCAGCTACTTGGCGAGGCATAAAGCGACCTTCTTAGGTAGCAAATGGCGATTCTTGTCCTCTCCATTGCTGCCCCCCACGGCTGCCGCCCCGCTTTCTACCTAGCGTCGGCAGCACCCCTGTCGCCACGCTTTTCGGGTACGGTTCCCGAGATTAACAAGGGCAAGGGTTCCAGCAAACTGCCAACCGTACGGACCGAGCTATGCAAGCAGCATAGATCTCGATGGAACACAGCCCACCGGAACCAATTCGAATATAGCGATCGTAGTATCGTCCTATCTTCGATAAATAAAAGCGCACCTCTGAGTTTCAAGTTGTTTCTGGCTTCTTTGCCATGGAAGGTTTAACAATTCCAAACAAAGCAGCTACTAGGCTCGGATGGATGAATGCTTTTATCTGATACCTACTGCTATGGCTGTAAACTACACCTGTAGGTATAAGGCCAGCAGCTCTCATAGTCGCTGCTCCCAAAGAGCCACAAGTTGACTCTTGATGGTCAGCCTGCGACTGCAGTCCGGTGTGCCATTCTGAAACTTCCAGCTACTGGCTCAGCAAACTTTTATCCCAGCCTTTCAGACTCATTGCGTCCTGTCTTATGATACTTACCTCGGTCTTGGAGAAAGACTATAGGATGGCTAGCAATGTCGTGACATCCAGTCAGACATTGGTAATTGGTCCTCCCATCGCCCACGGATTCTTTGACTGTTGCTATCACTCATTTCCCTCCTGCTGTACTTCTCAAGATGACAGTAGTCGCTTGGTCCCTGGCTTGGCGAGAGCTGCGTACTTTTCGCTCTGATGCTCTCGCCATCGGATGGAAGAAACCTAGCGTCCCATTACAAACCTTATCCTCCCACATGCGCAACACCTGCAGGCATGGATAAAGGCTGAGATTTGGCAAGTTGGAGGTATACATAACATCATCCATTGCTTTTTCTCCCCCAATGCGCCGGCCCGCGCTGTTCCCCGAGCGACACCACAACATTGCTAACATCAGCCATTCTGAATCCTCTGCTCAGCCCTTCTGCCACGTCGCGCAGCATCGGATAAAGGACATTCTCCATAAGTCAAAGACCCCTGACCACCATGCACCCATTTCAACTCCACAACGATGCTATTCGGACAAAAGGCCTTTTTGCAGTTTCTCTCAAAAATGGCTAGTTTTTATCTGAGAATTAGTATCAGAATGATAGCTGAATTTTCCTCTATTTTTGAGCTAGTAGATGTGGTATGGTCACGGGACTACCGTGAACATTGCTCTCCTGAGTGACTGTTGGGATTGTGGCGGGAACCAGACGGGCGGGATGTGTGTGGACATGCCAGCCCCTGTCAAATGCTTATGACGTCACTTTATGCAACAATCGGGGTTGCTTCCCAATCAGGCTAGCGCCAGATCTGGATCTTGTTCCGCTGAGGCACTTGGTTAATGAAACTTGAGACCCTGACCAGGGACAAAGGATCTCACACCCTTGGGCTCTGCCCGGACTCTTCTTCTACCTTTCATCAGAAGCTGTAACATTTTTGACTCACTGCTATATTCATGCTATGCTATTAAGATGACAACCCCAGCCTCTTCGACGGTTGCGCGGTCCTTGTGGGCCCCTAGTGCCTGTTCGGACCCCTCTGTTACGTCTGTTCCTCTTGCAGCTTCTGGGTCATCAACCCATCACCTTCGTGCTTGTGTTCGCGTTAGTGAGCCATATCTTGGGTCTCAGACCCATAATTGTCGTCGTGCCTCTCCTTCTCATGCCTCCCCGTCTCGGGGGTCCCGGGCTCAACGTCCCCCTCCTGCTGTGGCTGTCTCTGCTTCTTCTTCCTCTCGTTGTCCCAGCTATGCCGGACCTACGGTTGCCTCTTCTTATCGTGCTGGCCATGATGGCCCTCTTATCTCCTTCTCTTCCCCTCGGGCTCCTGCGGAGTCGGCAGCAGTGACAGGCCCGACTTTTCAACGCGTCGTGCGACACATTGATGTGGTCCCCGAGGATGTCCAAGCCCCTTGTGCTTTTCGTGTCGTTCGTGCTGATCGCGATGCCCCTGCCTTCGCTTCCACCACTGCCAGCCGTGGTGTTTGCCTTGAAGGGGCGCATGTTAACGTGGTTGTTGCTGTTGCCATCAAAGCAGCATGGGATTGAGATCTTCTTGGATCTGCCCCTTCCGCCGCTCCCTCTGGCCCCCGTGCCCCTGTCCCCTCCTCTGCTTCTTCCCCTTTTTCTCTTCGTGCCAAGACATGACAACAGGCTGACCGGTGACAGAACATTTCGGCACCCGAAGGCCGACGCTTGGCCACTGTTCGTACACTGACCCTCCCTCGCTGCCCTGCATCCGCCCCTGGGCCGAAAGCCTCTCGCATCGCCGCCACCGCCACGATCACCACCGCCGCTCCCTCCCAGGTCTCTATCCTTGGCCGTTGTGGCCCCGCTTCCGGGTCGAAAGCTTCCCTGCTCCCGCCGTCGCCAGAGTTTCTGCTTCTGGTTCTAGTGCTGCCGCTGCTGGCACAGCTGCCTCCTCTTGCCCCGCTCCCCAGCCGACCGCGAAGCGTGCTTTTGCTAACGGAGAAAAGGGCAACCAAGCAGTCTGTGGCAACGGCCGCAGTTTCCACGCGGGCCGACAAAGATTTGGTCCGCAAGTTCAAGGTCTCCGCAGCTTCTGCGGCTTATAAGGGTGCTCATTCGGCGTTTCGAGCCGACAAGGTCAAAGATTCAAAGACCCCCGTCTCCTGCTCCCATTCCCTCCCCAAACTTCAAATGGGAGGAGGAGGAGACCGATACTGAGGAGGACACTCACGACAAGTGCTGCGAGCCGCGCATCTGCTTTCCTATGCCGAGCAAGCTTCGGATCGGCAACAGCCAACGCAAAGTCAAGGACCTCCTCGGATGGGGAGCCGGAGGTCAGGTCTACCGTGGGCACCGTTTTGATGGCGCACCTGTGGCCATCAAGTGGATGTTGGTCCCTGAACCGGACCGTGTCAGATCTTTTCCTGCCTGGCACGAACTAGAGCTGCTCCACAGTGTGCGCAACAAGCCCTTCGTCATCCAGCTACTTGATTAGGAGTCGATCAACAACGAGGTGCACGTTCTCATGAAGTTCGGGGACGCCAACTTCGCCAGGTTTCTGCGTGAGCAGCGGAAACTTCACTGTCTCTCCGTGATTTGGATTGGATTTGGAGATTCGTGTGTGGGAGCTTGGGTATTGGTTCTGGCCTAGGAGAGGTTTGGGGATTCCGAGGTTCTGGGGCGCTGGTCCCAAGATACTGCTTCTGATGATTCGTTGTCTTTGGGTTGTGTTTGTTCGTGATCCTTGTACTAGAGAGTGGTTAGCTTTGGTCTTGTGGGGGATGTCTTGGTCCTGTATTTGGAGGTTTCCCGGTCCTCTGTTCGGAGGGACTGCTTGGTCTTGTATATTCAGAGGGGTTTTCTGGTCTTGCATTAGGAAGATATTTGGTTGTCAGCACCTCAGGATCCAGGATTGGGGTGGGAAAGGTCTGGGATGCCTGGGTTACAGCAATCAAGACATTATTTTCAGTGCTATTCTTAGTTTTGTGCTGGGGATCACGACATTATTACCACGGCTATTCTTAGATTTGGGTTGGCATTCGGGCCAGGACCTCGGAATGGTGAATGGGAATGGAAAGCTATTCTTATCACCACCCTTTCATTCTCCTCTCATTTTGTGATGTGAACCCATGTGTGTGAACGCTCGCGTATGTGTTCCCATAATTGACTAATGTTTCATAATTGTACAATGTTACACCCCATCCTCGCTGGGTAAATCATCTCATCATCATCTCCTCCCCATGCTGTCGTCGCTCCCCCTTCTCCCCAGTTCTCATGGGCCCCACCTTGTCGCTTCGTTAGACACGTTAGATTCCGTTACTCCCTATGTGCAAGCAGCGTGTCAAGTCCATGTCTTTGGCACTTGCAGCTCCTGAGCATCTATATGTGACCCCAGATATTGCATTAACTGGACTCCTCAAGCGCTTCGGTCCGGATGCGCAGCTCGCTGATACGCAACATGGTGTAGCGGTGCTTGCTCTTGACGTGTTTGGTCCTCCTGCAGCGGGGCTTCTTCTTGATCTTGATGCGGAGCGGCTCTGACTCGGTTCCTGTGACCACAGCACGGCACTCAAACAACCGCTCATCCACAAACGGCGCACCCCGTAGCGTGAAGTCTCGGCTGCCTAGCACGCTCGCGCGGGTCAGCCGCAGCACATCGCCCGGGGCAACACCTGGCATCTTAAAGGGCAGTCGCACAGAGTCACCCTCAGTCACGAGGTACGGGCGGCCATGGATGTGGATGGTGATGTAGTGGCCTGGTTGAGCGGCCAGCAGTGGCAGGAGTGTGCGGACCGACTGGCTCAGTGGCTTTGGAACGGTTGCTTGTTGTTGGGAGGAGTTTGGCGTAGACGCTTGGGGGGTTGCTGAGATCGAGATGGTAGAAGAGTTGGTCTGCACCAGCCGATCTGCTTGCTGTTGCTGCTGCCTCTGCCTTGTCTGACTGAAGTGGCGCACCGGGCCGGCAGGGGCCGCAATGACGGACCGGGCGATGGGCGCCTGGGATTGCACGACAAAAAGGCGCGCGGAGCTGCGGATCGGGGACGCAACAGCCGGGCGCAGGTCCAGCACGGAGCGCAGCAGGAGGCTGCTCATGGCTGCAGACTAGCTGACCTGACTCCTGACTGCTGAGCGAGCTTGCGGTTGCGCAGTTGCGCAGCTAGTACGTTTGTCGGATCGCTGGCAGCGCTTCGAATTGGGAGCCTGGACCTGGGTCTCGAACCTGGAATTTTGATGTGCTGGCGTCAGTCACGAAAGCAGAAGTGCTAGAGGGCGCAGGTCGTCTTCTGGCTATCCCGCTGGGTCAGCAATACGCGCTTGTATCGGCGTCGGCTGCGTGGAAAATTCAGTGGCTCCGGCTCCAGTCTGCCGTCCGCAAAATCAAAATCCACATCGCCAGGCCAGGGCCAGCGAGCCGGGAGAGGTCAAAAATTATGTGGGTCTCTATCGTGGTTCCGTAGCGATCATTCGTGGCAAACGGCTAAGATTTGCTTAGATGGAAGTGCCAAGAACCGTATGGCTTGGCCATGCACCTCCCCAAAATCTGGATTACATAAGCCTCAGTCGGCTCAGTGGAAGATGGATGGGCAAGGCCTCAAGCACTTCCTCGATGATGCGGAAACGCCAGCCGATGCCCAACACCCCACCTGCTCGACCTCTCCGGCTCTTTGCCTCGAGTTCGTGGTTAGACCCAAGCAAGCGCCTGGGCCGAGTAACTTGGATTAAACAACGGAACCGCACGGATACCACATTGGCCAAAACCGCAAAACGTGGGCTTCCGACTGCCATGTCCCGTGGCGTGGCTGCGTGGGCTGCATGGGCTGCGTCATCGATGCAGTCTGCACCACTTACACGCTGCCACACCCTATTGGACGCCAACATAGACGATGTACACTACACCTTCATGCTTCTTGAGTGCACCGAGGCCCAGCAAGACTTGGGATAGTTGCTATATTGTAGATAGGTCCGTCGGAGCCAGCCTCGGAGTGAGAAGTCTGACCTCCAACATGTTTGTATCCAACCCTCGTCGTCACAGAATGCGGTGACCACAAGCGTGTGCCGTTGGCTCGTAACTTTGACGCTAGAAGCAGTGACAATACAAAATGGGAAACGACGTTTCCAGGCCGTCGAGGCTGATGAGCCCACTTCTTGATCATTCGACCAGGACACCGCTGTCCTCGCCGAGTCCGAAGTGCTCTAATGGGAACAGTTCTTCCCAAATCTCTTATCCCCTGACGCCCCCTCCATCAGCCAGTTGCTCCCGGACACTACCATCGCTGGTCTCGGTCTCGGTTCCGGTCAATGATACCGCAGTGCATCAAGGGCAGGCAACGCCACCGCCGTCAGGCCATCAGACGAGATCAAGCCCAGAACTTGCACCTGACCCACGAACCCCCATCTCTCCAACTTTAACCCGTCTCGGGCCAAGCAAAGTCCGAAAGGCGTCCAAGCCGACGACTGGCAGGCTCGGTCCGTGTTCTGGATGCTGCCGGGCCCTCCCACGGCAGAGCGTACCGCCACGGCCGCTGAAATGCGGTCATCTGCTCTGTGTTCGCTGCATCCGCCGATCCCTCGTTGCTGCTCTCGAAACTTATCCCTTCAACCCAGCGCGCTGCATCAAATGCGCCCATAATTTGCCACAAGGAACCGTAAATGCTGTCTCGACTGTCTCGACATCAACTTCCACAAGCCCAGCTCAACACCAAGATATATCAATATCCGAGGCTACCAGTACTAGCAATCGTAACACTCCGACTAATGCAGATGCTCCCATAATACCTCTCGCAATCCTCGGCCCCGTAGCCACTCAAGCCGAGTTTCTCGCCTATTGCGACAAGCTGCGCGAGATGCGAACACCGCCTTCCGAGCGTCTTTACTGCCACAACAAAAGCAATCCACGATGCTCTGTCATGTTCCTCTCCGGCCGCATAGGCCGCGATTATACCCAGCATCAGCGCCGTGCCCTGCGCATGGTACGAGCATGTCCTTTGTGTGGAAAGAGGACTTGCGTAATATGTGGCGGCAAGGCCCATCTTTTGAACGTACGCTGTGGGAAATTGAATGCTAAGTCAGGTAGGTGTACTTTGAATCTTGATTTGCCATCTATTCTAGATGAATTCATTGAGCGCCCCTAACCCCTATTCTGGTACATAGACTGACTTACATTTTAGCAGACACCAGTCCTGGCACCGTTCACGGGTCATGATAATCTGGAGGCCTGTGAAACTTGAGGGGGGAATGAATGTATTATGCAAACAATGAATATCGACGTCCTGCTTCACAAAGACATAGTATCTCTTACCATGGGCCCTGGAAGGGAAGAAGGGCAACCAGGAAAATGATAACGTCCTTGACTTGGCAGTTTTCGAGTTGTCCGATGACCAGCCACAAATGGTTTAAAAACGTGTCTTAGGTAAACCTGAATAAGTAGTATGTGTAAAGTGAAGCGATACCGAAAACTTAGCAGCTGTCCCGTTAACACAATCGAAGGGTTGCTAACTAAGCAATTGCTTAACAAGCAGGCCAATTCTTCTAACGAAAGAAATCGTCAAAATTTAAATGATGTGATTGATCAAAGCAGCTGTTCAGAAGTCCATATGTCATTCCTCAACTGATTGTTTGGAGACAAAGGCGACCACACGCTTCTTTCCGCAGAAGATCATTCTCCATTATTCCTCGTATGCGTAGAACCAAGTTTCTGGTGCACAAAGGCCATAATAGTGCATATTTAAGCAAACATATCTTCTGGGCTCATGGTGAAGATCTCAACATGACTGGTTTGGGTATGACTTCAGTCTCACTCGTAAAGCCATTTGATGAGCTCACGGTAGTTTCGTTGCCAACATGTGTTATGTCAATATTTACAACTTTAGGCCATGTGCTCATAAGAGAATGGGCCTGATTTACAATTGCGAAGCATTCAGCCATCGATACGGAAGAGGGCTTGTCTCATCTAGCGACGAACAAAGCAAGCCAAGGCTCGAAGTTCATGCCAGGGACTCCGATAATTGTGGATCTCTTGATAGGATTTATATTGACAGGATGGAGCCATGCTCTCCCTACTGTGCTGAGTTGGTGAGAAAAAGAATAGAAGATGAGCTGACACGAAGACACACTCAACTAAACCTGCAGGCACTGCGGCACAAGCAAGAAGCTGAACAACAGCAAAAGAAGGGGACCAAAGAAGGGGGTAAGCAAGGTAGAGAAGTGTTCAAAGGTAACAATGCTATACGGCCGTTGCCGAAAACGGCACGTGGAACAACACTCGTCCACTTTGAGGGAGAGAGGACGAAGACATCCGATAGTTTTCGGCCCTCTCCTTCTCAATATCCGACCAAAGCTCATGCGTCGCGAGCACCTCCGCGTCTCCATGAGCGTCCATTGCTCGATAGTGAATATCGTCGCAGTCCTCAAACGCAGTACACTAACACGAGCTTTCAAGGCCAGCCCACGCAGGAAAAGGTTTCGAAGCGACTGAAGGCCTCTAAGAATCTAGAAAAGCCACTGCCACAGATACCGCTCAGCTACAGCCGCCGCATAACATCAACCACAAGCCCCTACGGGCAAAAAGCTTCCCACAACTCGGCAGCAGCGCGTGCAGAAACAGCACGTCAGCTACCTGCCGATTCAACACAGAGGTCCAAACCAGCATCGTCGGTACTTCGAGAGCAGAGCCGGCAGCAGCACAATTGGGGAAACACAAGAGCTGGGAAGGTAGGTTGGACGACGCCCGCTATCAGCAGCGGCAAGATTAAGTACCAGGCGCCGCAGTCGGAGCCACGTCGTCATCCGGCAGAATCCGGGAGAAGACCCCAAGCAGCTGCAGCATCAAGGCATATTAATAAGCAGAGTTCAACGAGACCTACATCAGCTGTGTCCTTGTTGTCAAGAAAGGCAAAGAAGATGAGCAAGTGGTTCAAGCAGCTGTTGATCACTTCTTCGAACAGTTCGATAGAGTGGGTGTCTCGGGATGCAGCTCGCATCGAGAGGGGCCTGTAAAGGGACAGTAGAGGATCTAGGTATGTTGACGATAATCAGAGGCGTGTTACTCTTTTTGTTAACTGAACCCAGGGAGCAAAGTATTGATATCAGAGTAGACGGATGACCTGTAAAATTTAAGCGGCATCGCTCGACACAGTGATTGACCGTCTCCAAGAATGTATAGTAGAAGGAAACAAGGTAGAGCAAAAAGAATGATTTTTTGTCTATCAAAAAATGATATTGAAGTGATAATGAAAGACAAGAACCATTCAGGTCATTGTGTCATAAAGCCAAGTGAGAACTCATTGGCTCAAGTAATCTGTAGCTACAGAATTTTGTCCATCGGATTAGTTGATTCATAAGGTTCTAGCTGGTTTATTTGTAACCCCACATTTCAGAGTCCGCCTGGATATGTTTCGCTAAGCAATTTACCATCGTGGGGCTTGCCTTTATACATTACCAAGTCCCTGCACTTCGCAGCGTTTCATTCCTTCTCGAGGTCCTTCCACTCTTGCGCCATCGTAGCAGACTCGCCGAGTCGCAACAATCGTCCGCGCATACTGATGAGTGCGCAATGCATCCCCTGTTGGCACGACGGTGGTGCACGCATTTTGGTCCCGGAAATGGCTCGGGAGCCCTGGCAACGGCGGCTCGGATTTGCGCCGTGCGCCCCGATGCAGTCGCGTGCTTCCCTCACCATCGTGCCCTTTTCCCACTGACTCCCAGACGGTTTAAGACAGTTTCGAAGGGAATTGGATTTTTCCGCCGCCACAAGGCCTCCAGGAAGCCTAGGCTGAACGAGATTGCGCAGTATTACGCTCGTCAGCTGGTCAAGATTTATGAAGGCAAGGAGAAGATGTACTACATCCCCGACTCTGGCATCCCCCGCGCGGAGGCTATCGTGTTAGGCGCTGGTCCGGCCGGCATCGCCGCTGTCGCCAACCTTCTGGAGGTCATGGACGAGTTGGAGGGCAACATAGTCTGGGTCGACCCATTGTTTGACTGTGGAAGCATCCGCATGTATCGCGATGTGCAGAGGTTGGTCTCCCTCCATGTGGCCCGGCGCCGTCGGCCTTCATCATCATTCCACCAGCGTCTTTAAAGAGTCACGAATCATGTCAGCTTACAATGCTCTTTCGTGTCGCATCAGCTACTCAACCGTTGAAGACTTCCTCTCATATGCCCACCGGAATCGAATCCTTCGCAGCATCCTGCAGTCTGTACCGCCGTCTGAGAATCCCGTCGAGCGCCTGCAGATGCTCCCCCGCCAAGGAACCTGCAAGCTGGGCATGGTCTATGACATGCTCAAGTTGTTCACTGAAGGATTGCGCAAGCATAAGAGAGTTGAGTCGATAACTGGAACGGTTACCTTTGCTACTCGGGATTCCATTGTGTGTTGCCCACTCTTCTCTCTGCCAACTCTCTCTCCCTACTCTTTGCCAGTACAAGCTGACCCGATGACATAAGTCGCATGCCTGGTCGGTCAGCATAAGGCCTGACGAAATCGGCTTCGACGTGCAGCCTATTTTGCGCGAGTCTCACGCAATAGCCTTCTGTACTGGCTGCCACCCGAGGACAGAGAATCTCCGGCTCAAATCATCCAGCCGCATCCCTCTCGAGACTGCGCTCTCCAAAAATGGTCTAATTCAGGCCCTGCGGCGCGTCAACAAACCACCAACTGTGGCTGTGGTGGGTGATGGACACTGCGCCGTGTACGTGTTGAAGAATCTCTTTGAGTTGGTTACGAGCACCCACCCTGGTCTGCGCGTTCGATGGATTACCCGAACTCCCCACTTAAAGTACGTCGAAAAGCGTGATGGCATCACTTATAACAAAAATACAGGCCTTAAAGGAGAAATTGCCTCATTTGCACGCTCTCAGCTCGAGGGCGACGTCCTCAGGACCAGCGAGGCGGGAAAGTTCATTGAACGCATCATCGTACCGGTGAGCAGACATGCCCAAATGGCAGCCGAACTTACTCGCCCAGACAACGGGTATCTTGTTGATGATGGCGTGGTGCCACTTGTCGAGGAGGACCGGATGAAGCCGGTCTATCAGAAGGAACTTCACGGTGTTGACTTTGTCATCCAAGCCATTGGCTTTGTGCGCAACAAACTTCCTGAACTTCGGCTCCCTGTCGAGGCAGGTCTTAACAATGTCCCCTATGTCTCTAACCCCAAACATCTTATGTTCGACAGCGTTACAGGTACCATCTTCTATGGAGAACGCGACAGCAGAGAGAAGAGTGCACCCATCGGCCTGTACGGCGCTGGTAGTGCGTTCCCCGAGTTGGAGAGAACATCTCCCGGCCTTCCACGCGAGCCGGCAGTCAGCATGGCCAAGTTCATGAAGTACCTCGAATGCAATGCCCCTGAATGGATCTTTGAACTCAGGCAGGCCGAGCGTTGGCACCATCGCATGCGGGAGCGTAAGGTTTGGAAAGCAGTCGCCCGCGGCTGGTATAAGCAAGATTCACGGGAGAGGCGTATACTGCAACGCATGCACGAAGGAGAAATACTGCGGAAAGAACTCGGCGAACCTAAGTGGTATACCGAATGGAAAGCTTCCAGGAGGTCCCGTCTCACGCCTCGTCAGCTTCGTATGCTGCAAATCCGCCAGTCTAAACTCGACGTCTGGTACCGGCGCCAACGTTGGTACTCTTACCGGGATATTGACTGGCGTCGACGCACGAGATGGGCTGCAGAATATGCCCTACGTCCCGGGTATACAAAGTTTTACCGTCAGGCTGAGCCTGTGGAGGTCATAAAATCGAAACAAATGACTCCAGAAATGTTGAAGAGGCGCCGGGAAAGGTGGGCGAGGAAAAGGTTAAGGTGGAAACAATTAAGAAGATTAAAGACATTGGAAGCAAAGAAGCGAAAGGAGGAGGATGAAAGACGATCCTTAAGGGAGTTGTTCATTCTGCAAGATGAACAAGAACAGAAAGCAAAAGAGACGGCACAACAAGTCGGCCAACAAGCCAACAACACTGCTTGAAAGCATGTAATACTTATTTATGTCTTGATATTATGCAATGGAGAACCCGGCCGATACATACAGGATAGAAGGGTTGGAGTTTGGAGTTAAGGGATTTGCTAAACTCACATGACGGTCTGTTTGCCCCTCTTCTCTTCTACATACCGTGCACATACCTTAAATTATCCTGTTGTGCTGGTCTCGTCTCCATCTAGTTACTTTAACCTTCTCATTTTTCCCACATATTCTATAGTCATGTGAGCTTATCTGGGGATTGTACCTGAATCATTGTTTCACGCATGGCCACAAGCCTCTCCAAGTTGTGTACATGGACTAGAGGATGTTCAAGTTGGGATGATATGGTGAGATTTTTTTTTTCTGGGTGGATACAGTATCTTGGAGTCAACGGTTATCCTGGTCTCATAGAGTTTTGACCGTGTTCCTCAGGTTCAAATCTCAAGGACTCTAGACACGGCTTTCCACAAAAGTGTCATAAGATGAATGGAACAAACGGCACAGTCACAAGACTGTTACAGGCACCTCTTCCAAACGATCTCCTTGCCCAATTAGTATATGTTACGAAGGGTGCTGACACTATGTTCGTGGGGTGCATCCTGTACAAGATTATCTATTGCAGGTTTGCATTCTTGATTGACAGCCCCCAAAAGATTCCATGAATTGCATCTCTCATCTGCCACTCCCCAAAACTCAACACACCGTTCCTGTGCCAGTAGACCTTATGGATCCGATGAAGGCCTACTTTCAGAGTGGCATTTGCTGCCACCCAGCCTGCTCGAAGCTTCTTCAGGTCCTGGGAAAGGCCATTTCTTCCCCTACGAACGTTTGTCATATCCGCCAAGTCAGAGTCCAAGCAGGTGATCTTCAAGATCGAGCTGGTGCATTCGTGTGAAGCACCTAATCGAGCAGGAAATACCGGGTCGTTGGAATTGAGAGGAAGTGAAAGGGGAAGGAAGGTTGAACGACGCTCGCCGATCTTAAGCTCCAAGCTTCAAGCTTTCACTTGGTTGCTCCCTCAGTTTCATTTATCCTCAGGAAGTGAGCAGAATCATACACAGGCCACGTCTCAACCTGCTCTCTCCCTCAACGTCACACAAGTTGTAGGGCATAGAGTTTGATTCAATACTGAAAGGAGAAGTAAGAATTTGAGAGGCTCGTTAACTGTTAATAGTAATTCGTTTTTTTCCATCCCTCAAACTTCCGCTAAGTAATGAAGATCCCACTTATGACCTAAAGACCCATTCTTCAAATCCACCACCACTCTTGCACCCAATCCGAAAGGCTACCTAAGATATCGCTTGCTCGAGGTAGTTTCATTGACTCCCACAGAGTCCAGGTGCCTGCTCTTACTGTGCCTAATCTGAAAGAAGTTTTTCAGCGCTGACTGAGGGACTCCGGAGAGGTGTCTGCTGGTAAAAGCATCGGTGATGTTTGGATTCTTAAGAAGATCTAGACATCTGGGACGTGTATAAGATCGGTGGACATAGAAATACTTGTGTCATGGCTGGTGTTCGGCAACACCGTAATTTCACTCATGCACTTCTGAATCACATCTTCTAAGCTAAATGGTCATCCGCCCGCTATAGTAATGCACATGCCTTCTGCAGGCTGATGACTATTGCTTAGGGCTTGCTCAGAGGTCCTGTTAATCTGCATCGGATAGATGGTGAACTTACAAAACCACTGGTCAGCCATGGAAGGAGTCCAGTGATATGCAGAAGGTTCTCCAAGTCCTAAGGATGAGGGATATTAGAGAAGACAGTGTACCAAGGGGTTTTCCTAGATAATCGATAATCCCGTATAAGTTGATAGTTTGTAGTTTTTTCACTAAGTAGTCATCGTTTGCAATCTGCAAATTCTAGGTCAAAATATCCGTTCCTGCTTGCTTTCCGTCGATTACAGCTTTACAAGTCCACTAAATTTGGGTGCTGGCATAATAGGAGGCTTCCCAACATCATGGCGTGTATCTAAAGTTTTACTTTGGGAAGCAGACCAAGTGGAGTCTGTGTAGTCGGAAGAATGTTGTGGAGGGTCATCGGACCCGTGTTCCAGCTTGACGTTCATCCCCTCCACCGTAGACCAGGCCTGTTGTTCCCTTCTCCCTCCCAAGTGTCTAGTTCCGATTGCATCAGTTAGTTCACCATCTGTCCTCACATCATCCAAGTACAGGATCAACACCCATTGATTAAAGGCGCAGATGACTGGACGGGCACATGGCCGCTGGCCTCTCCTATTCAGGCTACTTATGGAAGCTGGGCACTAAGGCATAGATATGTCTATGTACCCACAAGAAACTCAGTAGCACAACCACCAATCACCCTCCTCTTACACGACTAACCAGGAACACATCGTACAAAATGCAAATATCCATGTGCTGAGCTTTCCAGTGTCCTAGGATAGGTGGGGAGTGGGAGGAGACCAAGGAATAAGAGTTTCGAGAAGGTTTCATAAAGGTTCGGTCTGGCATAGGTTGGTAAACTTGTGGCTTATTTGCAGGCCTGGGTTTGTTTGCAGATTCTGTACGCCCATGATCGTTAACAAAGTTGACTACAATTAAGTTGTCAACATGAGAAAAGGATCCTCTACATCATGATATGTATCTGGATTACCACCTTGGGAACGAGGTCATGTGGCCCGCGCTCCATCTTAAGGTGCATACTCTACGCAGACATTTGGGCTATCCTTTACCTTCTTCCTCTCTCTTAGGGTGGCCTCAGTGCCTCACAACTCCAACAACAGAATGAACAAACACCGAACCATATCTCCAACTACAGAATAACCACCCTCCGAGTACAAAACAAAGCAAAAACTTCTTGGTGCAGAGCGATGGATAGAAAGATGGGCACTCATGATGGCTGCTGGTCTCTATTTTGGCTGCGGAAGCTGGGGTCATGGGCACCAGAAGCATAGATTTGTCTCTGTGGCCGCAAAAACTAGTACTTGCGTGGTTGTACAACAAGGAACATAGGTAGAGAATATCTCCAACACAACCAACCTCTCTCTGAATTCAAGGCAGTAACCAGATGATCAAACACCCGCTCGAAAATACACCATGACTCCGATAACCCTTTAAACCTTTCCTCCAGCTAGTCCGCAACTCTTCGACACAACCTCAAAGATCAAACATCTCCCAAACATCCTTCGAGTACAGGGCCAAATATCAAACCAATTTAAACAGTAATCATACTCAGAAGCACCATCTCGGAACCTGCAACCCAGAGTCTTGGGGTCTAACAACCTCCCAGCTCAGAACCAGAGTCCAAGCTCAACCAACCAACCAATGCCCAGCCAGTACCTCCGCATACCCTCCACTCAAGCCAAAGACAGGGCATCTTCTATTCGAGGAAGTCTTCTACACTTCCAACACAGTCAGGGGCCCGACTTCCCTGTTCGAGCCGAATTTGAGTAGCATGCACCTGAGGGACTACACGTCACAGGCTGTTGTGACAAAGTGGTCCTCTGGGAGAGTGATATCGTCGCGCAGGAGCACATTATAGGTCCTGTTGACTCTCCTCGAATGAACTGCCCACTTCACGAAGGACTCGGGGACGGCCGTGGCAGAAGTGCCATGTGGGAACTGGCAGATGCAGAACAGAGGAATGTGAATCCCTAGCCACACCAAGGTCGATGATCTTGAACTTTCCTCCAACCACAACAAAATCCTCAAACTTCAAATTGGAGTGGATAATGTTGTGTTCATGGAGAATAGCGACGCAGGTAACAAGAGAACGAAACCACTAGCAGAAAAGGTCGAAGTTCCAGTGGTTCTTGTTCTTTTGCTTAGCAAGGACCAAGGTGACGGTGCCCTCCGCCAGCTCCAAGACCAAGAGAGTGTCGTCGACGGGATACTAGTCGTGCAAAGTAACTACCTACCCACCTGACCTGCCTACTGATCTTTCCTCCATTGGCATGGGCGGGGTTCCACCATTATCTGCAGATGGTATTTGTGATCTATATATAATCTGTGGACCTGAGCGTTCTTTCCCTGATTCTTACCCATATGATCTTCATTGATTTCGCTGAGTTTCTTCTGGAAATGAAAAGCAGGACTCTGAGAAAGGCCAAACAAAGCAACTGCACAGATATCTACCCAAGGTGTTGTAGGTACCCGGTATGTACTACATTTTTCACCTCTATGGCTGAGAATCTGGATAGTGCCTGTGGGTTCAGTAATGGTAATTAGACTCCTGATCTGCTTCTCACCTTAGTTCTCTCCGGACCATCTCCAGGTTGACATTGAGTAAGGTAAGGAGCACCAGCCGTATCATGATACTCAGCGAAGGAGATAAAAAATTGGGAAGGCAGCATGAGACTCATATGGCTGTCTACTATGGTCTTACCCATTCGTCGACTTCCCTTTCTTCAAAGTTCTCGGCTTAGGTAAGTATGAGCAAGCTTTTGACACCTGTGACTTGAATGGCACAGTGTTCTTTCTCTACTTGTACAGAGAGGATGATGACCGACTTCTCAAGCTTCCTGGTTGAGAGGAGGGGTAGCTCATTCCCCTCATGATGCCGGCTGTCACATGTTAAATATTGGAGCCATGTTGCGGAAAGATCGAAGGTAATGTAGAAACTTGGAGAATATTATGAAGATGCGGATGGGCCGAGCTTACTTAAATAAGGCGCGCAGACTATGCTAGGTGTCACGCACGTATCAACTGTGTTGTTGCCATCATGATCGCAGGCTTCGAGGGTTCCTCTCTTAGGAAGGCGGCTGTTTGACAGCTGACTGTTGTGGCAGCTGCAGTGCGAAAAGACTTCTTGGACTTGTGGCTTGGCTGTGGCCAGTGTGTAGCACATCGGGCCTTCAACTCACGAGTGCTTACGTAAACTGACAGGAACTAAGCTATGTGGCATTACTCATCAGGCAGCAGGTGCTTAGCGTCTTGGTAGCTTGTCATTGGGACGCTGGCAGCTTGGGTAAGAGAAATCCGGACGCTCAACTGTTAGCAGCCATTGTTTGGTTTGATGGTGCGCTTGACTACAGCAGAGCGGAGAGCGCCGAGTCCCAAGACGCCCTCGGGGTCTGCAATCTGCGATACTGGCATGCACTGCAGTTTGCTGCCAAGGAGAGCAGTAACAATAATGTAAGCAGGCTAAATTAATCTACCTAGCCAGGCATCTCATCTACCATCTCGCTTTGCTTTTAGCCTATCTACCAGTCTTCTTACAATACCACTTCCGGTTTTGGAACACCGACAGAGAGGGCGAACAGCGTCTCCTGGTAGACGACGTCAGCCCTGTGAAAGTATGCTTGGAACAGCGTAGGATGGACCTTGGAGCAGGTGCTAAAGGAGTCAAGGGACGCTTGGTCGGGGGTCCAGAGTTAGGACAAGCAATTCGGGCTGCGAACATAGATGTCGAGGACGACAATGTTCTGCGCAACTGCGAGTCTGCTTCTCGGATTCGGTTGTGCTGTACTTAATCCGTACGCACATCTTCCCAGGTTCCAAGTTGATGGTCGTGGCAGCACTGGTAGGTAATTCGTACAGTCGCGCTGGGTCAGTCGGTTGTTACCTACCTACCTACCTACCGAGAGCCTCAGTTTATCTGCGTCGCAGCAACCCTACTACGTACTACCTACATGATCGGCCCGGACTCAAGCCTCAACGGCTCGGGACAGAGATTTCAAATCGCTGAGGTCGCGGTCCACCGAACGCATTGCTTGGCATCGGCGTCGTGAACCTCGACGGGCAGATAGGTCACGCTCGGCTTTGCGGCAGCGGGGCCCTGCGTCCTGGGCTCCTGGGCACCCGACCACCGTCGGCCGGCGTCCGGCCATCCATGATTCATCGTCCAGCCGCATCGCACAAGACGAGGGCGTCAACGGTCGATGGACCATCATCCATGATGGTACTGGCAGTGATAGCAGGTCTGTCGCCGTCTCATCGTGGAGTAGCACCGGCTCCCGTGACCCAGGCGCTGCTGGCCTGCTCTGGGCCTGGGTAACTTCCGTGATTGGACCGCTTGTGCTCCGGGTTCCAACGGCGACCATCAAGTGTCAAGGTGACCAGATCCCGTCCCGTCCTGCGCCCCGCAAGCGGCAGTCAAGCCCGTTCCACGGTCGGCCGCATTCAGCCGGTGTGACGCAGTGCGGGCAGTCTCATCAGAATTGGCAGATGGGCGTTGTTTGGACGGTAAGGGAACATGATGTGGTCATGGACTATGGAGACTGTTCTTACAGGAAAACGGCGGCCTGTGGCCGTCTGTCCAAGGTTCTGTCTCTTTTCTCGCCTTTGAGTTTCTCTCAGCCCTCCCTGGTCAGGGCAAACCGAGCCGGCAGAGTCGACCGAGCCGACATGACCTGGTGTCGCATTGCCTGAGCTCAGACTGTTCTCGTGGGCCGCAGCATTACTGCAACCCGCCATGCACTCCCCACGATGACCTTGCCCTCGCGGCCTCGCCTATCAACCGGGCTTCTAGCGGTTGACGGTAGCATCAAAGAACAGAAGAAGCACCAGATCGCCGCCACGCCGTGAGGAGCTACGCCGAGTCGAGCAGGTAGCATGCCCATGATGACACCCCAAGCCGCTGCAAGAAAAATTGCCGAGATCGCTCAGGTGTGCCAGCCCGGTTGTGCGATCTCTCCCGCCCGTCCCCCGTCTCCACGACTCTTGTCCCCCTGCTCCTCCTGCTCCCACACTGCCTGTCCATCTGCAACGGCTCCTATTATGCCTATATCACGTTATCGCGGCTTGTCCATGCTAAGTTGCCCCTCTTAGACGCCCAGTTCGGCAGCTCTACGTCCTCAAGCTGTCTTCGCAGCTCCCGGTATTCGGTCTTATTTCCAGCTATTAAGTTCTGTGACGCCTACCTGCCGCCCTGGGAATCAGCAAGCCAGACGGCCGGCACTCTGGCACCTTCGCAAGCAAGATGTTATAACCATTCTTTAACCCTCTTTCATTGTGTTTTCTCTATTCTTGCTAAGGCCAGGCTGAACACGATCCGTTCAAGTAATTCTTTGGCAATCTTGGTGACTTGTCGATTCACATCTATCCCCTCCTTGTCTCTGCGCGGCAAACCCCAACGCCTACATAGCTGGCCTGGCTGTTCGCTGTCTGTCTTCGACAATCTCCATCCTCAGACTCTATTGTCTCAACTTTCCCCGATTTCTTCTAGTAGTCGCTAGTCAGCTACGGCGGGTGCAACATATAAACGTCGCTCCTCTCGTCTGTGTTGCACACCTACAATACGTCTGGGGACAAGCGGGGGAGCCATAGGAAATCGTGGGGTAACAGAGAAGCAAGCGAGCCATTCCCTGCCCCTCATCAGCTGAGTTTACCAAGGTTGTTGTTACTCTAAGGGCTCCTGTACGCCGTGAAACTCCAGTTCATCACCCATGGACCGTCGTTTTTCTCAAATAACCAAAAGACCCGAGACATTTTTTCACATCCTGTCAAGTTGTGTCTCACACTGAGAAGCTCCCCTCCACCGCATCTCCTTATCTGGTTTGGTTCCACGATGCTGTGGAAGCACTCCGCGAGCCAGCCTGATACATTGCGCTTGTCTCTATGTCCAGTCTGCTGCAGCAACATCGAGCAATGCATCACCATGATGAACCCTCTACCGCAAGGACACCCAACGAAAACAATCATGAACATCCCTCTCGCTCACATCACTCACACCTCAGCTATGTCCAGACCACCATGACGGCAAATAACCCCCTGGCGTCATGCCCGTGAGTCCCGCCTTGACCATTCCAGCCTTTTTCTGTCCCGATCAATATCACAGTCAACCCGATATAGTGTTGTGGCTGACCTGAATTTGTCAGGTACGAACATAAGCTTATCACTAATGGGACAACGGCACGAATCGTGCTGATGTTTGTCCGCGAGCTTCTCGAACGGTTGATCCTGAATTCCCAGGACTCACAGAGCTACAGCTGCCCCATGACTAAGTGCCACAAGACTTTTGCTGCCCCGCTCCAGCTGATCCAACACCTTTTTTCTTGTCAGGAGATCTCGAATGGCAGCTTCGATTGCGACCAGTGTAATCATTGCCATACCTTCCCCACCAACGAGAAAGACTGGGCCGAATGGACTAGTTGGACATCTATTCCTAGTGCAAATATCCATCGAAGGCGCAGCTTTGGTTCGAGGGTGAAAGAGTTCGCTCTGAGAAAGAAAGAATTCCGCAAACAAAACACACACGCCGAGTCGTTCTACCGCGAGAACTGTGCCATGGCAGATTCAAGACCAAGCACTACTGTTTCTCAGTCTTCTGGCACAAGCTTCACTGATGAAGAGCTTCACCAATCTGGCTCAGCCTTGCCTGCACATCTCGATCAGCAACATGGACACAGCTACACAGCCGCACAGACGCCAGTATTACCGACCACGTTTGTTCAGCTTGATGGAAGGATGCTCTGGACAGGGCTCAATGGTATTGTATCCGACTTGTCGTCGACTGTATCATCAACAACTCCATCATCGATCGCGACGGAACTTCCCTCGGGTCAACGGTCGCAAAACTCGTCGCACACTGCCCTTTTCGACGCAGCCTGCTCCCAGAATCATTCTTCAGCCATACCGACGTCTGAGCAAGAAGCCAGAACTATGTTATCAGCAGCCTCTTATGCGTTTTCTACGCAAACCAACTCATTCAGCTCCTCCTTGTTGTCATTTCAACAACATATCCACCCATCTTCTGTATCTGTCATGGCAGTGGATGAGCCGCTAGCTCAGCAGAGACTCCCGGTGTCTCATCAATCTATGCATTCTGCATCTGGGTTAAGCGTTGATCATCAGTGGTGGGCTTCTAAGGGGAGGATGGAAGCCCCTCAGCTCACACCAGTGTCATCTGAGATGAATGAAAACTTGTCATTGCATCAAAGCATGCCCGGTGCCGTCGTGAACAGCACACCGAGTGGGGCTGACCACTGTTTGTCAGGTCCTAGATCTCCTTGCCCTGAAGGGTCTACAATTTTTTCGGCTCATCAGACCGACACAGCAGTTCAATCGATGGCTCACGCGCTCAGTAATGCCACCATGAATACAACAAGTATGACTCCGACAATATACGAGACACTTGGATACATGGACGGTCAGCTACAACACTGTGTCAACAGCCTATCTCCGCAAGACCAGAAGGTCCAGCTACCCGAAATCGATCCTCCCTCACTGCAGCCACAGTCTGATCCCCTCGGAGCATCCACTTCCACTGTATCTTCTCCTACATCGATGCAACGGAATCTAGCAGTTGCGGAAACTTCTCGACCCACACCGGCAATTTCACAGCCACAATCTCCGGAGGATGAGCTTGTCTGTGATGAGTGTCAATGGAAGCCGCGTGGTGTGCGAGAGAACCTTAAGGGATATCTGCGGAAGCATAAGAACACACACAAGGGCTTGCGCCTGGCCTGTGATGTAACCGGTTGTACTAAAACATTTACACGTCTAGACAACCTTAAAAAGCACAAAAAGGAGAAGCATGGAATTGACGAAAGTGGCCACTCTGCACAGAAGAGGGCAGCCGGTGGTGGAAAGGGGTCCGCGACGACGATGGGGACTGAGACGGGAGCCGCTGTGAACAGTGCACAAGCCTCTGGTCAAACTAACCAATGCCACAGCCAGGGTGAATCTGATATTCAGCAACAACAGGAACAAGAGAAGTCATCGTCTCCGTCTGCACCGGGCATAGGTCTGGCTGACTTCCGGAGAATGACTGCAGTGGCTGCAGCGGCCGATGACTACCCGATGCTCTGGCCAGCATTGCACTTTTGAGCGGGCTCACCTGCAACACTTTTTGTTCCACAACACAAGTCCTTTGGGGATCCTTTTCTGATCCCCGTTTTTAACGACCCTGGTCTTCATGTTTTAGGGTATCATTCCTAAAAAAAAAAAAAAAAAAAAAAAAAAAAAAAAAAA